>Ga0209192_10000084_pt1 | contig 123194 bp, 118 predicted proteins | sample ArcticOcean_MG_C_11_FD_187433 | JGI IMG/M metagenome (GOLD analysis project Ga0209192, IMG submission 187433) | Marine microbial communities from western Arctic Ocean - ArcticOcean_MG_CB2_154 (SPAdes) (version 2) | ecosystem: Environmental > Aquatic > Marine > Oceanic | place: Arctic Ocean... | reverse complement strand
TCGGGGGGGGGGGAAACACGACAAAACTCCGTCGTCGTGGGACACAGCATCGGGGTGGAAATCGCGCTTCGCGCGATGAAACAGCACCCTTCGCAGATAACGCAAGTCGTCGGTTTGATGCCTTTCGTGTTGACGAACCGGAAGTCGGTGTTACAGAGTTTCTTGAGTTTCTTAGTGCGGGTCCGGCCGCTGGTTCTTTTCGTGGCCGGCTTGGTGCACGTTTTGAAAAAAATACGCCCAGGCTTTTTAAGAAGAGTCTTCACGAAAGGCATGGACGCTTGCGCTACGAAAAACACCCTCGCCTGGCTCAGGTTCGGATCGGTGGTGAACATGGCGCTGATGGGCAGAACCGAGTTCGTGGAGCTGGCGGACCCGCGAGGGGACGGGGACGATTGCGGCGGGGTTTTGAAACAACACGGCGACAAAGTTTCGTTTCTGTACTGCGAAGGTACGTATTGCATTTCCCAAATCCCGCCTCCCTGATTGCCCATACAAGACTGACACTTTCTTTTATTTATCTCAGACGACCACTGGGCGCCGACGTGGCAGGCGAGTTTGTTCGACCAGAAATACGAAAACCTGGCCGTGTCGGTGGAGCCATCCAGTGACGTCAAGGTGGAACACGCGTTCGTTTTGCTGGATGAGGCTGCGGATTTAGTCGCCGTGCGAACGGCGGCGTGTTTGCTGGGGAGAGCGGTGAGGTAGGAGTGGGGGGTATTTAAGCGACTCCTTATCTCTGTATTTAGAAAACGCGGCGGAACTCTGGAAACGGCACGGCTACTACATGTACTACGTGAAGCTTTTCCTTTAGTCTTTCTTCTTATACACTAAAACTACAACCCCTACCTCCCCCCCCCCGTCGCACCCCCGCCCCCCCGGTTCCCCCTCCGCGCGAAGTAGGCTCCCAGGGCGCCGCACGCGAGTGAGTACCCGACGAACCCGAGGCCGATGAGATGCGCTTTTTCCATGACGGGCTCGAACATCCCTTTTTTAAAGGGAATCAAAACGGGCTGTATCAGTCGCTGTTCGAACAGCTCGAACCGCCTGGTGGTTTCGAAATCGTTTCGTTCCCTCGCCTCCGTGGCTTCCCTCGACCGGACGAACGGCGACGATCTTCTTCGCACGATTCCGAGCGCGCTTAGGGTCGCGCGTCGCCCGCTTTCGCGCAAACTCGGCTCCAGCTCCTTCACGAAAACCTCCAGTTCGTCGAAAATCCGGTCCTCCACGGAAACCGTCACCGCGGCTTGCCACTTCTGGATATCGCCGGTGCTCGCCTTGACGGTGCCGAGCACGGTGTCCCTGGCCAGCAGCGCCAGGGTTTCGGGGGACTGCGCCGCGAGCGTGGCCTCCGCGGATTTTTTTGTTTTGTCGATTTGCGAACTCAACGACGTGTGCAGGGAAGAGACGTCCTGGAACACCGTCTCCAAGTTGGTGCTCACCTCGCGGACCGTTCGCAACGCATCCGTCCCGCTTTTCTCCGCGAACGCCCTCGCGTCTCGGACCCGCGCGTCATCCGCGAACGCCGCGGCGCGGATGCGTAAACGCTCCGCTTCCAGTTTCAGCTTACTCGCCTCGTCCGCGAACCACTCCTTGTCTTGTTCAGCAGAGTCAGCCTTGGTTTGGGGGGGTAAGGGACACGCGCCGTGGTCTCGGTCGGCGCTCATGGCGCACGTGGGGTACCAGGGACGAGCCCGCACTGGGGGCGGTGCGCGTTCGGTGTGAATCGCGGGACGAAAAGAGACACGCTGGCGAATTGGGCGCTGGTGCCGACTGTGTGGCCAAACTCGCGCTTGTTTTCCGATCGTTTGACTTTTTCATCATCAAACGCAACGTGGCGAGTTTCGCCCCAACACAGCGGCCCTGCGCAGGCGCGCGAGGCTTCGCGGGTTGACTCACCGGCCGCCGCGCGTGAACCATGAACGACCTGTTGTCCTCCGTCAAGGTGTGTGTCATCAGAACGAGTGGACGACCTCGAACCCGACGCGACCGCGCGCCCTTTCGCGAAATGGCACGCGCCCGGAACTTTTCCAGCGCGGGCTTATTCTTTTTCCACGTCTGACCTCGCGCATCTCTTCTCTTGGTACCAGGACGAGAATGAACCCCCACCCGCCCCCCCCCCGCGTGCCCTGGAGGTGGGCGATTTCTCCGTTCCCGGGGACGTGGAAGCCCCCCCCCCCCCCGTGGGCCCCGGAGGCGGGGATTCGTCCATGGAGAGTTTCTTCGCCGACGTCGCCACGGTGAAGGCCATCCTGGAGAAGACGCGCAAGTCCCTGGTGAAGCTTCAGGCGGCGCACGAAGAGAGCAAAACCGTGACTCGGTCGGAAACCATGAAGACACTACGGGCGGCGATGAACGCGATTATCGAGGACGTTTCCGTCGTGGCGAGGGAGGCGAAGCTGCGGCTGGAGAATTTGGATTTGGCGAACGAAAGCGCTCGGCGCGCGAGCGGCGCCGGCGTGGGGTCGTCGAACGAACGCACGCGGAGCGCGATTACGTCCTCACTAAAAATGAAACTCAAAACCCAGATGGCCGAGTTCCAGGACTTGAGGGCCAAGCTGACGAGCGAGTACAAGGAAGTTGTTGAGCGGCGGTACTTCGCCGTGGCGGGAACCACGCCGGATCAGGAGACGCTTGATCATCTCGTGGAAACCGGCGAGAGCGAGACGATTTTCCAAAAGGCGATAATGGAACAAGGCAGGGGGCAGATCTTAGACACCGTGGCGGAGATTCAGGAAAGGCACGACGCCGTGCGTGAGCTTGAAAGGAAACTGCTGGAGCTGCACCAGATTTTTCTGGACATGTCCGTGTTAGTGGAAGCGCAAGGCGAGATGCTCGATAACATCGAAACGCAGGTTTCCAAAAGCGTGGATTTCGTGCAGCGGGGAAACGTAGCTTTGGTCGCGGCGCGGAACTACCAAAGGAGCTCGCGGAAGTGGATGTGCTGTTCGATAATATTCGTCCTGATAATCGCGTGTGCTATTTTGCTTCCGGTGTTGCAGCCGTGGGCGGACGGAAGCGCGCGGCGGCGGTTACTGATGCTGTAAAGGAGAAGCGACGACGAGTGAGTAATGAACTCGAGGTATTTTTAACCGGTACGCGACTAGTACACCTCCCTACGTATACGCGTACGCGGCTTTGTTGTGCATCACCAGGTCGTTCCCGACGAAGTAAAACGAGTCGCTCGTGGTGGAAAACGGCTCGGCGACCATCAAGCGCTCAATCGCGGGGGTCATTACCTCTCGGTCAACGCCGTAAATCGCGTCCCACCCGTTCGTGGAGTTGGGAATCACGAACCCGAAGGTGAAGTCGTAGGACTTTAACAGCGTGTCTTTGAAGTAGTGCCGTTCTATTAGCCGGAAATCGGACGCGGGGCGGTCGCCGATCGAAAACGTAAGCGCGGTTCGAATCTGCGCGCACCGCAAAACGCGTTTGGGGAACGTGTACTTCACGGTTCGCACCGCGGTTTCCAGGTGCGGGTTTTCGGCGAACGTGGCGTCCATGTCTTCGTCATCAGGCAGGTCCGAGTCCGCATCAGCATTGGCAGGTTTAGAAACCTTGAAGATACTCTCGTTCGTGCTGTAGTCTTTTATTTCGAAATCGTGAAAATCGAACCCGTGTTTGTTCGCGCTTAACGGGCACAGGAAGGTTTGCGTGGGCTCTGTGAACCCCAGGACGGTTTCGGGGGTGACGTGTTGTGGGTACCGGGAGGCGGAGGTACTTGTGTGTAACGGGACCGGCGATTTCGGTGAAGCCGGGGTTTGGTGGTCACCGGACACGACCCCACCGACGTGACCATCTGAAACCGCGGTGGGAGACGCGAGCTCCACATCGTCATCCTCGGGGGTGAAGCCGTCCATCGGCCGGGGCCCGACGCAAACCCTAAACACTAAACCCTAACCCTAAACACGCCCTGTCCCTCGCTCACGGGAAGAAGGAGTCCCTTGCGCGGCGCCCTCGCCACGCCGCGACCGCGACGGCTTGCGGAACACGCGCGGAGCTGTGATTGAGGAGAGGAGAAAAACAACAACAACGGCAAAGAACTCGGCACTGCACTGTTTTGCTTGGTTATCATTTTCTTCCGCCTTTGCAGGGCGTCGGCCAATCGCCGCTGCGGAAACAGCGCACGGCAGAAAAAGCTGCTGGCGCAAACGCCGCGGCCTCGCCAGCTGCTCCACTTTCGACCACGCCGTGCTCCACACGTCGGTGTTTCTTCACGCCGCGATGAGGCGCAGCGCCATCACCGGTCTCGTACTGGGGCTTCTGCTCGTCGTGGGCTGTGCGGTTCCAGGTACGAGCGATACCCTTCGCGTCTGACGCGGCTTGTCCTGCGCCCGATCGCGGGAACGATCGAAAACAAACGAAAGGTTCCACCGCCTTCGTTTCGAGATTCGGAGATCCGGCACGTCGTCGGCGGTGCGATCGATCGGCCGGTTCAAAAATCGCGGTCGATCACTTCCACGATGATTGACAAACACCACTCGATTCTCGATCGCGACGTGTTGGTGGCATCACGCACAACCGCGCCCACACAACCGCACCGTCGCCATCCCTGACCGTCGTCCCTTTTTTCTTTCATCGCGACCCACCGAAACGCCGAAACTGACCACTCAAAAAATAAAAAATAAAAAAACACAGCCGCCGCGCGCGCCGACGCCGACTTCACGGACGACGCCCCGAATGTGGTGTCCCACAAGGACAAGCAGTTCGCGTCTGGTTCCGAGAGTTTCGAGTTCCAGGCTGAGGTTTCAAGACTGATGGACATCATCATCAACTCCCTTTACAGCAACAAGGTAAGTATTGTACTTCCCGAATCCGAACACTGCGTGCCCAAACAAGAAGAGACTGACACTTTTCTTTTACAATCACCAGGACATTTTCCTTCGCGAGCTGATCAGCAACGGCAGCGATTCCCTCGATAAGATCCGGTTCCTGTCCCTAACGGACCCCAACGCGCTTGGTGTTGGTGACGCGGAAAAGCTGGAAATCAAAATCAAAATTGACAAGGAAAGGGGGGTGATATCCATCCGCGACCGCGGCGTGGGGATGACCAAAACCGAGCTGAAAGAAAATCTCGGCACCATCGCGAAATCGGGAACCAGCGCGTTTCTGGACACCATGCAGAAAGGCGGCGACGTGAATTTGATTGGGCAGTTCGGTGTGGGGTTCTACTCCGTGTACCTCGTCGCGGATTTCGTGTCCGTACGGTCCAAGCACAACGACGACGACAAACAGTGGATCTGGGAATCCAAAGCCGACGGCGCGTTCGCCATTTCCGAGGACCTGGGCGAACCCCTGGACCGCGGGTGCGAAATCGAAATCTACCTGAAAGAAGAAGCGCAGGTACGTATTGACTGTTTGCTCATACACATTACGAAGTACACCCATACTCAAGACTCGCGACTGACACTTTTCTTTATCAATCACAGGAGTACCTGGAGGTTAGTAAACTAAAAGAACTGGTGGGCAAGTACTCCGAGTTCATCACGCACCCGATTTACATCTACGCCAGCAAGGACGTGGACGAAGAAGTCCCCGTGGAGGAGGATGACGAGGTCGCGAACGAAGACGCCGAGGACGAGACGGACGCGGACGACGACGACGATTCCGAGGACGACTCCGCGGATGACGACGACGTTTCCGACGAGGACGACACCCCCAAGACCAAAACGGTTTCGAAAACGGTCTGGGACTGGGAGCTTCTCAACGACAGCAAAGCGATTTGGCTTCGGTCGTCCAGCGACGTGGACGACGCCGAGTACACCAAGTTCTACAAAGGTACGTATTGCATTTCCCAAATCCCTCCGACTGTTTGACCATACAATACTGACGCTTTTCTTTAAACTCAAAGCGCTCGCCAAGGAGGACAAAGCCCCGCTGGCGTACACGCACTTCAAAGCCGAGGGCGACGTGGAGTTCAAAGCCATTTTGTTTATCCCCGAAATCGCCCCGAGTGACATGTTCGACAACTACTACAACAAAGCCAGCGCGCTGAAACTGTACGTACGACGGGTGTTCATCAGCGACGAGTTCGACGAGGTGCGTATTTTCCCAATCACCACCCACCGCCTTCCGAATCGGCCCGATTACCGATTACCCTGACTGTTTACGTAATTCACATGGACCGAGGGCTGACCGTTTCGGCTTTCATCAAAAAGCTTCTTCCCAAGTACCTTTCCTTCATCAAAGGTATCGTCGATTCCGACACGCTTCCGCTCAACGTTTCGCGGGAAACGCTTCAGCAGCACACGTCGTTGAAAACAATCAAAAAGAAACTCGTGAGGAAAGCGCTTGATATGATCCGCAAGATGGCGGAGGAGGGCGATACGGGGGACGATTCGGCCGAATCCGAAACCGAAGTCGACGCCTCTTCTGAAGAGACCAAGTACGACAAGTTCTGGAAATCCTTCGGCAAGGCGATTAAACTGGGGATTATCGAAGACGCGTCCAACAGGATGCGCCTCGCGAAGCTGCTTCGCTTTTACACCAGCAAAAGCGGCGACGAGCTCGTTTCCCTCGAGCGGTACGTGGAGCGCATGAAGGCGGGTCAAAAGACGATTTACTACCTCGCCGGTGAGAGCCGGGAACAGCTGGAGAAGTCGCCTTTCCTGGAACGCCTGCTGGCGAAGGACTACGAGGTGATTTACTTCACCGACCCCATCGACGAGTACACCATGCAGAACCTGACCGAGTTTGACGAGTTCAAGTTCTCGAACGCGAGCAAAGAGGATTTGAAGTTTGGCGACGCGGACGACTCGGAAAAGAAACGCAACAAAGCGCTTCGGGACGATTTCAAGGCGTTCACGAAGTGGTGGCAAACGGTGTTGCCCAGCGACGACGTCGAGGCGGTTAAGATTTCGAACCGTTTAGTGACCACGCCGTGTTCCGTCGTGACCAGCAAATACGGCTGGTCCGCGAACATGGAGCGGATCATGAAAGCGCAGGCGCTGAGCAGCGACGATTCCAAGATGGGGTACATGCGCGGGCGGAAAACGCTCGAAATCAACCCTCGGCACCCCCTGGTGCGTGCGTTGCGGGAAAAGTCGCTGCAAAACCCGGACGACGAAGCCACCAAAACCCTGGCCGTGGTGATGTACGAAACCGCGATGCTTGAGTCCGGGTTTTCTTTCGACAAACCCGCGGACTTCGCCAGCAGGCTGTTTGACCTGGTCAGGACGAACATGGGCGTCGACTCCGCCGCGACCGTCATGGACGACGCCGAAATCGACGCCTCGCTTCCGGCGAAGAAAGCCAAAACCCCCGAACCGGAAGTTGAAGTTGAAGAAGCTGAAGAAATTCCCGAACTCACCTTCGAGGAAGAGGAAACCAAGGATGAGCTTTAAAGGAACGTTCAGAGCGGGTGGTTTCAGTTTACGCGCGGTGGTGCATCCGCCGCGAACGAAATGAATAATACGTGATGACGATGCGAGTGGCTTGTTTTAATGACATTCTTTCGTATTCGTCTTTGTCGTTGGGGGCGCACTCTTATTCGGGGCAGCCGTTCGCGAGAGCCCAGTTTTCCAACTCGAGATGACCCTGTGCTCGTGCCTCTCTGAGCGTAAGCCCGTCCCAAGGGCACTGATTCGCACGCACCCACTTCAGAAAACACCTAAACGCATCAGCACGGTGCGCACGGGTGATCTGTAACGGTGTCGATTACCGTGACGAGCCTCGTCGCGTCTGCGCATTCCGCCCACACCGCCCTCAACCTGCCGTGTTCCAACGCCTATTGCGGACACGTGTCGCGCGGCCGCCCGTTCGGCATTGAATGCTGTCTCGATACTTTCCCAAACTCCAAAGTGTCCTCCACCTCCTGTTTCGACACGAACCTGCAGTCCATGCGACACGACGCGTGTTCTGAAAACTCGATTGGCCGCCTTCGCAAACGAGCGCGTAAGCTGGCATCCGCCGCTTCTCGGGTGTCGTCCACGAAACTCACGAGGATCTTCGACTTCATCACCGAATCCATGAGCGTCGTCGTGACGTTCACGTACCGGCGACCGGCCTGGCGCCACCGTTGTTTCACCTCCCGCCTGTGCTCGCGCGCGCCGTAGAGCACCGAGGTGACGCGGAAGGGGGAATCGTTTTGGGCACCGTGCACCACGCCTACGGCGCGACGCACCAGACCGTCTTCCAGCATGGGTGACAAGTGCGACACAAGATCCAGCGGCAGGTACCCCACCTGGACGCCCTCGAAGTTATGCACCTTGACGGCATTGCGATCGCGCCGGTTGGAAGGTTCTCTCACCGGCCGGACCGGCTCGCCTGTTATTATCGTGCCGCCGTAGCCTATACGCACGATGTCGGTTTCAAACGCGCCGAGGCACGCCACCGGTACCGAGCTCGTGTCATCCGCTGTCTCTTCTTCGCGGTCGAGCGGCGGAAGCGTAAGTTCGCGTACGCGGTGGGCGAGACTTTTCAGCTCCGCCGCGTGTGCCTGCTCCCGCTCGTCTGAGACCAGCTCCGCACGTTTCTCCGCTTGCTTCTCCCCTTGTTTCCGGCCGAACAATCCACCCACGACCATCGCGATGGAGATTGCGAGCCCGTGCACCAACGTCAAGGGAGGCCCGCTCCCGGGTAACACCGAGAAGGGACGGCCGCTGACCGCCGTCGACGTCGACGTCGCCGTCGCAGTGCTACTCAGTTGGAAAGCCTGCGCAGGGTGTGGTTTCGCAGCTGCTAACGGGAGGTCGCGCCGTGTGCCCAGCGCGCGCGTCACGACCGGCCCGTACGCGTTGAAGAAACGTTTGATGCACTCGACCTGCATCTCGCTCAACTCGTCCATCTCCATCACCTCACGCGTGTATGACCTCGGGGCGTCGTGACGAGTATCGCCCCGAGCGGACGCGCAAACGGCGAGAAGACGAGAAGGCTGCGGGGGGCGTCGGGGAGAAAGACCCACCGTGGGTCCACGCGCGGGGGTCATCCACTTCGGTGTCGAGCAACCGAGCCTTGGCGCATGCGCTGCGCCCGCTACCTTTATCGTGCGACGCGACGGATGCGGGTGCGTGCGTCCATAAGTGGCACCTCGGCGCAAGGTTATCAAGAAAAGTGTCACCTCCCGATTCGTCGGGTCTTCCGAGATACAAGGTTTCTTATTTGAAAAGCAACGACTTCGCGTCCCGCACTTGCCCCCGCGCTTTCCCCACCTCCCAACATGAAACCTACCACCATCAAACCCATCCCTCCCGAGCGCGCGACCTTCGATCCCAACGAGCAGCTCGCGTCCGTGTTCCTCTCCAACGTCACGGACTTCAAAACGCGGCTCAACCTGAGGGCGGTGAGCACCGCCTTTTTAAACGCGGAGAAGCAAGACGCTTCGACGCATGTGGACGTTGGGACGACGCACACCTTCGGCGAGCTCTGCAATGCGGCAGGGAAGTTCGAGAACGCCTATGAGTGGTTCGAGAAAGCGAGCGAGCAAGACCAAGGCCAGTCCACGTTCAACAAAAGCGCCTCTATGTTCAACCTCGCGGTCAGTTTGCAAAACGGGGAAGGCGTCGAGAAAAATCTGGACGAAGCCTTGAAGTGGTGCAAACGCGCCGCGGAGGCTGGTAGCACGGAACCGAAGTTTTCCCTCGCAACCTCATTCTATTCAGGTTCGAATGGCGTGCAGGAAGATAAAGCGATGGCGGTCACGTGGCTTCAACGGGCTGGCGCAGAGAGCGATCGACCGGACGCCCTGGCCATGCTGGGGCATTTGTTCATCAACGGGGATGGGGTTGACAAAGACGCGAAGCGCGGCGTCGAGTACACGGAAAAGGCAGCAGAGCAAGGTTATCCCGACGCCCCGTTCTGTATCGGGATGATGTACAAAGAAGGCATCGAAGGTGTGGTACAAGATGTCGAGCTTGGTGTGAAGTGGTGGGGAAAAGGCGCAGAGCAAGGTGATCGCGACGCGCAGGCCTTTCTCGGCAAACACTACCTCGAAACCGGGGAGTATGAGAAGAGCGTGCCGTACTTGGAGAAAGCCGCCGCTCAAGGCAATTCCGTCGCTCAATTCGTCCTTGGGGTATAATACGCTAAAGGGATCGGTGTAGAACAAAATGACGAGACGTCTTTATATTTCATTCTCGAGGCTGTGGAGGCGGAGAGTGGTGAGGCGCAAGCGTAAGCTTTACAAGCTCGCGCGCCGGCGATCGAAGCACGCGTTTTCAAAATATGTTACACCTGAACAACCCGATACAGCCGAATTCTTTCGTGTGGTGCACAAATTGGCGGGCTTGGGTCACGGCGAATCGGAGCGTATTCTTGGGAAAGCGTATCAGACGGGGGAAGCGCGTCGACATCGCTTAGATGGCGAAGGCGTTCGAATCTGTTTTGGAGAAGAAAGAATAAGCGAGAGAGGTTGACAATCAGTCATTTCAAAAATCGCGTCTCTCAAAACCCCGCCTCGCCCAACCCCCTAAGTATTTCCCATTTACCACATTCCGCCGACTGATTGCCCATACGAGATTGACACTTTCTTTTTAATCTCTCACCCGCGTCTCCCCGTCCCCCCACGCCTCCCGTCGGCCCGTCGGCGACCCCCCCCGGATATCGTTGAACGCCCCGATTTCGTTGAACCGCTGGTGGTTCCCCCGGCGTCGGATGTGGCTGCGAATCGCGCCGTGCGCCTGCGATTGTTACACGAAAAGTGGTTAACGTCATTCATGATGTGTATTACGTGAATTACGGGCGGACAATCGGCAAATGGCCGGTGCCTGGATATGGGAAGGCCTGACATACGTACCAGCAACCCGAGCGCCAGCAAGGCGCAGAAAAACACGCCAGCGCCCACCGCGGTTTCTAACCCGAACAAAACCGAGCCGTCCTTCGGTAAACTCTGGTCAACCGCCGAAACTGGGGTGAACGTTTGCGGGTCGGTTATTCCCGGGAAGATGCTGATACGATAAAAAAGTAAGTGTCAGTTTTGTATGGGCAGTCGGTCGGCGGAATGTGGTGAGTGGGAAATACTCACCTCGTGTCGCGTGAATCCGCGTTACCGGTATCGCGGTTTGGTACCCTCCGGTTCGTGTCCGCCGCGGTTGTTTTGGGGGTAACCGACGTGTTACCGCCCGCGTTGTCATCCACACACGCCAAGGTAAGGTACGAAATCGGGTTGGGAATCGGACAGGTCCAACGATTGTTTCGCAAATTCACGCTGACGTATGCAAACTCCCTCCACCGCGCCGCCCAGGCCGGCGCGGTACCTGCGATGAAATTATCGGAAACGTCATACACGTGCTGCAGGGGTGTTAAAGCGCCTGTTACACCGTCCCGGACGTACCCCGGTCCTGACTGAAACACGTCAAGAATCAGGTGGTCGTCCGGTACCGATCCCGTGAATCGGTTGTTTGAAAGGTTCAACACCCTTAGGTTACGGAACCGAATTAAAAACTCCAAATCCTTTGGGTCGCCGTTGGTGGCCAACGGAAGATCACCACTCAGGGCGTTGCTGTTGAGATAAAGATACGTCAAGTCAGGCGCGCACACCAACGCGTCAGGAAACCCGTACCCGGTAAACGCGTTGCGGGATAAATCCACGCGGTGCAGCTTTCGGGATGGCGCGCTCGCCGCGATTGAAACGCCGTCGGCTGATTGTAAAAAAGAAATGTCAGCATTGTATGGGCAATCAGGGAGGCGGAACGTGGTGATTGGGAAAGCCCCGCACCTGTTTTCGCAATTTGATTCGTGGTTTCCCCAATCGTCATGACATCCGGAATACCACCGGTAAGCGCGTTGTTTCCAAGCACGAGTTGTGTCAGTCGTTTCCCTCCGAACGCATCTCTAGGTAAGGTTCCTGATAGCAAGTTATCGCTCAGGTCGATTCCGGAAACGTTCGAGTTTTGCCCCAGTAACGAGGCAGGGACGGTTCCAGTGAGGGAGTTGTTGTTCGCCTTGAAGAAAAGAAGCGAGCTTTGCAACACGGCGTCGCCGAAGCGCGCGAGGGTTCCGTTGAGCGAGTTGTCCGAGAAATCCAGGGTCACCGCTTTCGTTAGCCGCGACGCGAACGCGGGGGGTATAGGCCCGGTGAAGCCGTTGGCGTTGGCTTTGAAGAAAAGCAGGTTTGAAAGGAACGGCGCCGTGAAGGTGGGCAACGACCCGGTGAGTGAATTATCGCTCAGCGCGACGTCCACCGACCGCGTGCCCAGCAAGCAGTCGGCGTTTTCCGGAAACGAACCGCGCGCGCCCGTGTTCCTTAGGCGAACGCTAGCCAGGGTGGATAAGCGAGCACGGAACGCGGCGCACACTTCGTTGGTGAACGTGTTTGGCGAAACGTTTTCTCCGGTTCCCGCGAACAGCGAACCGCCCGATTCCAGGTGCAAATGCGTCGCGTTGTTCGGCAGCGCCGCTAAAAGAGCCGCGAGCGTCGCGCTCGGCGTGACCGGCGCGGTCGGGAACCTACCAACATCAGCCGCACCCGTGGTGAGGTGTGGGTTGTCGTCCATCTCAATTCGGGTCACCGACGGTAACACGTGACCTTCCAGCAAACTCACTACGGTAGACAAATCGCAACTCAGGTCGTAGGCGTTGAAACTGTGATTTTGAACAAAAAGTGTCAGTCTTGTACGGGAAAACAGTGTGCCTGGATTTGGGAAACGCGCAATACTGTACGTACTTGAGAAACCGCAAAACGCCGTTTTCATCGCACACGTTATTAGCGACGTGACACGCGTCCATCGCCGCCGACGGGTTCGATTTGTTTCTCCAGGGCGAACACCGGTTGGTATTGGTCGGTGTCTTGGCAACACCGCAGCACTCGGTGAACACGTTCTGCATAGCGACCGCTTGGAGGTTTGAATTGACCATCGCGGTGTGGTTCCGCTTCGCAAAACTCAACCTCCACTCGCTTCCGTCGGCTCCTGATTCTCCGAACTCGCTCCAGCCCCACACGCCTACCCTGAAGGTTCTGTTCGTAGTAATAGACCCTGCTTTTTATGGATCTGCACTTGAAATATACAAGATTTCATCACTGCCAGCGCTTTTGTAACTACTCCAGGTCCACTTGTATGCATTGAAGTTGTCGTCAGCGCCGAAGTGATCGACGTTCGTCGATTTCGCACCTACATTTCCAGCACCGAATCCCGAAAATCTCGCAAACATAGGACCGAGCACGTACACGTCCGCGTCCCCATCGGTAACCGCCAACGTTAACTCCGCGTCTTCGTTTGGCCCCAGGACGAACTGAAAGAACCTCGCCTGGTCCTTGGTGGTGGTGCCTTCAATGACCACGCCCGCGGTTAACGAAACCTCAACAGGCGCGGCGCAGTACGTGGCGCACGCGCTGAGGAAAACGATGAGGAACAACAGGGCTCGGGGACTGCCGCGGCGTGACATCGTGACCGCGTACGATTTACCCCAAAATGACACCCACCAGCTCCACGCGTACACGCACGTCAGGCTCGGGTCGACGACCCGAACCTTCCGCGACTCCACGGCTCGGCGCGCACGAGTGACCACGGAGGGGACAAACATGTTCAATTATGCGACACCGGAGGCATGTTTCGGAACATTTTTAGCAGAGCAGATTTTATGAGATGATGAAATGGTTCTCACGACGTCCCAAGGAAACTCTACCTAATATACCGCACCCCCGCTGCTAGTTTCGTTTGCAGTTCCCACCCGCTCGCGCGTACGCCTGTTGCGTTTTCTAGTTTCGACGAGTCCATGGAGATATCCAGCGGGGACTTGACGCCTCGGTCCACGGACGCGGATGGCGCCGATAGTATATTTTTGTCAGACCAACCCAGCGCAGATGCCGTTTTTTTGGCCATCCCAACTCTCGACACCCTGTCCGGCCCGCCGCAGTTGAAAACACCCCGCATGGTGCCCGGTTTCGAGGCTGCCAGGACTAAGATGTGCCTCGCGATGTCGCAAGCCGCGATGGGGTTCCTGAATTCGTCGTGGAAGAAAGTCACGGCTACGTCGCCTTTTAAGGAGTTTAAGATGAAGTCCAGAAAAAGAGGTCTGTTCACGGCCTGGAACGGCGCCTGCGGTCCCGTTATTATACTACTTCGCAACACCACACATTGCGCAAACGGCCACGTCTCCCGAACAATCTTCTCCGCGTTGAGTTTCGAAACTCCGTATTTGTTCACCGGCGCGACGTGCGGTCCGTCCAGCTCTAGGTTGTTTTCGTACGAACCGCAATACACCTGGTCCGTACTGACGTGAATCAAGAGTGGTTTTTTTTCATCCGGGCCGGTTTGTCCCCGCTTCACCGCGGGAGGGTACGCGTCCCGTAGCGCTAACAGCAATGCCTTTGGTGCGTTCGTGAGATTGGCCAACTCGGGGTTCTTCTCGCAATCACTTGGTGAGCTCATCGCCGCGCAGTTCACCACGACATCCAAACCCCCGGTGCTGCTGACCAGCGCATTGATGCACTCGTTCATGCCTTCGCCATTGGCGACATCAACTTTATAACCAGAGCATCTCCCACCTCCCACGTCACTGGGCAGCTTGTTGTTGCCGTACGTGTAAAACACGTGCGCGTACCCGGCATCCAGCATCGATTGAATCACGAACTGTCCGAGGTACCCGGAACCGCCCACGACGAGGGCGCGCATGGTGACACGGAAGCGTGCGGCCCGTGTCCCGTGGAATGGATGGATTACAAATATTTCGCCGACAAATAACTTCTTAAATCACCACGAAAGCAACGACCGTTCCATTGCGCCCCACGCACGGCATGATGCGTGCTTGTTCCCACGCGGTCGCGCATGTCACCGCGCGTGCGTCGGCGAAAGCCACGCGACGTTGTTCGAGGAGCACGACTAGGCGCGCGTTCGTTTCTGCTTCCCTTTCCAGTGACGATGCTGATGCGCCCGAAAAAGCAAAACGTCGTACTCTGGGATTCGTGGGCGCCGGGTCCATGGCCGAGGCGATGGCCAAAGGCTTCGTCTCTGGGGGCGTGGCGAAGTTCGAGGACATAGCCGTGTCGCACAGCGGCAACCCGTTGACCGCGAAGCGGTGGAGGGATTTGGGCGTTTCCGTGTTCACCAGCAACGTAGATGTTTTGAACAAGTGCGATACCGTTTTCCTGGCGGTCAAGCCGCACGTGCTGCCGAGCGTTTTGCGCGAAGTCGTGGACAGCGTCGACATCGAACGCCATCTCTTCGTCTCCGTCGCCGCCGGGGTGCCCAGTAACTTCATCGAGGAGGGCTTGAGTTGTTCAAAGCGTTTAAACAGCAAAGAAAACGAAGGTAAAACCAAAACTACACCGAGAGTTATAAGGGTCATGCCCAACACGCCGTGTTTAGTAAACGCCGCCGCTTCGGGAATAAGCCGTGGGTCGCACAGCACGACCGAGGACATGATTTATGTCAACTCGTTAATGCAAGCCTGTGGTTTATCCGTGCAAGTTGAAGAAAAGTTGATGAACGCGGTGGTTGGTGTTTCCGGTTCGGGCCCCGCGTACGGGTTTCTTTTCATCGAAGCGCTCGCGGACGGCGGCGTCGCGGCGGGGTTACCGCGCGACGTCGCTTTGAAACTCGCGGCGCAGACTTTACTGGGTACGTATTTCCCAATCAACACGTTCCGCCTCTGTGATTGCCCATACGATACTGACACTTTATTTTTCATCGTACAAGGCGCCGCTAAGATGGTCATAGAGACCGGCGAGCACCCCGGGGTTTTGAAAGACAAGGTGTGTTCACCCGGAGGCACCACGATTCAGGCGGTGCGGACCCTGGAGGCCAACGGGTTCAGGTCGGCGGTCATAGAAGCCGTCCTGGCGTCGGCGGCGAGGAGCGAGGCGTTGGGGAAGGGGAAGTGAGAGTTGGGGTAATTTCTTGATTTGGTTTCTTAGAAGGGACGCGGTGTTGGGTGTTGGGTGTTGTAGGTTGTAGGATGTGTTGGAGGGTAGTACGGGGAATTGAGGGTATCTCATTGAGGGTTTGAAAACAATGACACTTAACAATGACACAGACTTAACACACACTAACTACGCCGTCACGCCGCTGCTTTCGCCCTCGCCGCGGCAGCCTTGGCGGTCGCCGCCGCGGCCCTCGCCGCCGCCGCCGCCGACCGCGCCGCGTCCGCCCCGCTATTGACGTTTTCTTTTTCCTTCCTCGAGTTTTGTTTTTGTTCGCCCCAGTTTTCTTTTTCTTTTTTCCGTGCCTCCATCGTTTCCTTTTCGTGGTGAAACGCGTCATCCCCCGCTTTCGCGGGAAGCTTACAAAGCCGTCGTAACTCAGCGCCGGTTAGGCTCTCCTTGTCCAGTAATTCCGCGGCGAGCATGTGCAGATCCTTTTCGTGATGCTTTAGTAATTCGTTGGCTCGTTTGTAGGCATCATCCAGCATTCTGCGCACCTCTTCCTCGATTTGTTTCCGCGTTTCGTGCGACAAACCGTAGTCGCCGTAATCCGTGCTCGCCAGACCCACGTTGGAGTGCTGCCCGAACCCGTACTTGGTGACCATCTCGCGCGCCAACCGCGTGGCTTGTCGCAAATCGCTCGAAGCGCCCGTGGTGACCTGATCGGCGCCGAAAATAAGCTCCTCCGCCACGCGCCCGCCCATGGTCACGTCGAGCATCGCCAGCAACTGCTTCTTCGTTAAATTCAACTCATCCTTCTCCGGGAGCTGCATGACCATCCCCAGCGACGAGCCGCGCGGGGTAATCGTGGCTTTGTGAATAGGCCGCGCCCCGGGGGTCAACAGCGCGACAAGCGCGTGCCCGCCTTCGTGGTACGCGGTGAGTTTTCGGTTCTCGGGCGCGATCACGGCGCTGGTGTTGTAAAAGAAAAGGGTCAGTCTTTCGGGCCATGTTACGTGAGTACTTACGGGCGGACAATCGGCAAACAGTGGGTCAGGATTTGGGAAAGCCCCTACGGCCGTACCTTGTCCTCTCCGCGCCCATCATGATCCGGTCCTTGGCGTGCTCCAGCTGGCTCATACCCACCTCCACGGCACCGTCCAGAGCGGCTTTCAGGGCGGCGACGTTTACTAAGTTTGCCAGGTCCGCTCCTGAGAAACCGGGCGTGCCGCGCGCGATGACTTCCCAATCTATTTTTTTGCTCACCGCGACGCCCTTTGAGTGCACCGCCAAGATTTCTTCCCGTCCTTTAACGTCAGGGTTCGGCACGGACACGGTCCGGTCGAACCGGCCAGGGCGCACCAGCGCTTTGTCCAGGGTCTCGGGGGTGTTCGTTGCCGCCAAAACGATGACGCCTTCGTTTTTCCGGAACCCGTCCAGCTCGGTGAGCAACTGATTCAGGGTCATGCGCGTGTTTTGCTGATCCTTACGATGGGTAAAAGAAAGTGTCAGTCTTGTATTTGCGGGCGGTGTGTGGGCAAACAGTGTACTCGGCAGACAATCGGCAATCAGGGAGGCGGGATTTGGGTTACTGAAATACGAACCTTCGGGTTCCGCGCGCTGCCCACGGCGTCGATTTCGTCGATGAAGATGATACAAGGCGCCTGCGCTTTCGCGGCTTTGAAAAGGTCCCGCACTCGCCTCGCGCCCACGCCCACGAACATCTCTTCGAATTCCGACCCGGAGGTGTAGAAGAACGGAACCCCGGCTTCGCCCGCGACCGCCCTGAGAATAATAAAGAAAGTGTCAGTCTTGTACGGGCGAACATTCGGAGGGATTTGGGAAAGGCCCAATACGCACCTGGCTAGCATCGTCTTGCCCGTCCCCGGCGGCCCCACTAACAACAAACCCTTGGGAAGCTTCCCGCCAAGCCGCGTGAACTTTTCCGGGTTCTTCAGGTACTCCACGATTTCAACCAGCTCGTTTTTGGCTTCGTCAACGCCCATCACGTCGGCAAACTTGGTGGTGATCGCCTCAATGGGTTTGGGTTTTTCCCCACCGCCCATCAGCGACTTGGTGATCCCGCCCCGTTCGTCCGCCAAAGCCCCGATGCTGCGATTGTGAACGAAAAGGGTCAGTCTTCCCGTAACTTGTGTGAGTAAACAGTCGGCGGGATACGGCCCGAACAGAACGAGTAATCGGGCCGAACAGTCTAGTTGTGATGTATTTGTAACAGCCGCGAGTACGCCAGTAAGAGTAACCCGTAATGCGTTTAGTAAACAGTCACGTAGGAAGGCGGTGAACAGTGGCCGTTGGATTTGGGAAACCTGGAAAACACGTACCCGCTCAGCACCACGAACGCGACGCCCAGCGTCCTTATTGTGCGCCAGATTTGCGATTTGAAAGTCGCCTCCAGCTGTTGCGTGTAGATCGGCGAGGTGCTTGTGCCCAGGGTGCCTGCTGCTGCTGCGGACGATGATGCACCAGCGGACCCCATCGCACCGGCAACGCCGCCGCCGCCGCCGCCCGTCATTATCGCCGACGCGGCGTTGCGACCGCCCGCGCCCGCGCCAACCGAACCGCCGGCCGCCTCCGCCGCGGCGCCTCGCTGTAACGTTCGCAACAGCGCGCTGTCACTAAGCCGGTCCACCCGGACTAGTGCTTTGAGGTACTCTCCTAGGTTCGCCTCGGTGGCCGCGACCGCACCGGATTCGTACAACGTCACCACCTTTTCGGGTGACCTCCGGTTCAGATCGCGCAGGTGCGCGGTTTGCGCGGACGACTCGAGGGGCACGGCGTTTGCGTTTGACCGCCCGAAAAAGTTACGCGCGTGTTGTGTGGGGGAACTCGGATGTTTCCCCGCCTGGTGCCGGGCCGGGCCTACGGGTAGACCATGGCCTGCGCGTGGGTAAAGGGGTAAAAAGAAAAGGTCAGCGAGGGCGAAACCCAGAGTCTGTGGCCACCGCGGTTCGCACTCGGTTCGCCGCGGTTCTGGAATCCTCGCGGGCACAGATCCCGGTCCCATGTGAGATTCGAGAAAACGAGGCGAGGCGAGGGAGTACGCACCTCGCGTGACCAGCCTCGGGGTCGCACTCGCTACGCGTTCCGTGGCGTACCACGCACGCGAAAGCGTGTGGCGCAGCATCACGGCGCAGAACGCGGGGGCGCCGAGGAATGACCGTGCCGAAGAGTGGGGGGCGAGAAGAAATAATCCACGTCACCGAGTTTTTTCCGCGAGCCTCTCGTCGAAACGCGTCTGCACGCTTCGAAAGGTTGATTGCGTCACACCACGCCGCACGTCTTCATGAGCGCCCCGGTTCCGGTCCCAAACCCCATTCCGGCCGGCATGACCGCCAAGCAATTGGCGGAGACGGTTTCCAGGGTGGCGCAGGCGAGCCAAAGGGCGGCGCGACCGACCCCAGCGCGTTTGGTCGCGGTTTCTAAAACCAAACCGGTCGCGCAGCTGATGGAGGTACTTAGTATTTCCCATTCATTGAACACACTCCGCCTCCCTGTTTACTGCCCTGTATGGCGTACGTAATACTACACCCACTCCGTCGGACCCCTTTCCAATCCCGGAATACACGCGGTCCGACCGACTGACACTTTCGGGGTTAATCGTTCCAGTGCTACGCCGCCGGCCACCGCGTGTTCGGCGAGAACTACGTCCAGGAGATCGTGGAGAAAGCGCCTTTGATGCCGAGTGACATCCAGTGGCGTTTCATAGGGCACGTACAGAGCAACAAAGCGCGGCAGTTGGTGGCGGGGGTGCCGAACCTAACAGCAGTGGAGACGGTGGATTCCGTGAAGCTGGCGAACAAGCTGGACGCGGCGGTGGCGGAGTGCGCGGCGGCGCGAATGAAAGCGTTCGGCTTGTCCACTAACCCGCCCCTGCAAGTGATGGTTCAGGTCAACACTAGTGGCGAGCAGTCGAAGTTCGGCGTGGACCCAGGGGACGCGCTGGCGCTGGCGAAACACATCCACGAAACGTGCGGAAGTCTTACCTTCCAGGGGCTGATGACGATCGGGATGCCGGATTACACGTCCAAACCCGAAAAGTACGTGTGGGCAGGCTTTCCCAAAGCAGCCGACTCCCGTGCGTTCCCATACTCGTACCAGAAGGGACGGTTATTACCTCTGCCGATTTGGGGAGCCCGTAAGTGCGTAATACACATCACGAAAGACTGACACTTTTCGGTTCTTTTATCAGTTTTACGGTGCTCAAAAAATGCAGGGACGACGTTTCAAATGGCCTCGGCACGGACGCCTCAAAAATCGAACTTTCCATGGGCATGTCCGGTGATTTCGAACAAGCCATCGAGATGGGCAGCGACAACGTACGCGTGGGGAGCTCGATTTTCGGCGCACGGGACTACACGTAAAGCGAGCCGAAGGAGTAGAGGTACTGTAGATTTTGTCGATTGCAATTTATTCCAAAAAAAAAGCCTCATATTTTGCCAAAAACCAACTCTCCGCCCCAGTATTTCACGCGCGCTCTCCCCTTCGGGCGATGGCGTCCGCTGAGCGGCGCATCCCGCGCGACGCCGCGGTGGTGATCAACGTGTTACGGTCGATGGGCGTGGAGGAGTGGGAGCCGCGGGTGGTGAACCAGCTCATGGAGTTCGTGCACCGTAAGTTTGAGAGCGAGTCGATCGGTTTTAGGGTATTTTCGGCACGCCGAAGGCATTCGCGACTGATTGCATCGCATGACCGCACTCCACGCACCACGAGCTGACACGCACCGCACGCGCAACTCGACGCCCCACACCCTGAACTCGCGTTTACACAAACCCTAAACATGCACACACCCAAACCCTGCCCTAACCAAACCCTAACCCTACCCACCCCTCCTTGATCTCCATCCATCGTCAATCTGATTAACAAAAACAGGGTACACCTCGGAGATTTGCGAGGAAAGCGCGGCGTACGCTTCGCACGCCGGTCGGGACGTTTCCAACGTAATTTTAGACGACGTCAAGCTCGCGATACACGCCAAGCTGGAGACGCAGTTCATCCGGCCGTACACTTTTGAGGAGCTGCAGACCTATGCGAAGGCAGTCAACAAAAAACCCCTCCCCGCGTTGACGAACCGACCCGGAATACACGTCGCGCAGGACGAAAACTGTTTGTCGCCGAATTACCAGTTTTTTCCCCGGGGGTATTTGCTCGGGGAAGAAGGAAGGCGGGACGTGGGTAAGGGTGATGTTACGGAGGAGGAGGAGGAGCGAGGTTCGAATCCGGCCGGGGGGTGCGTTTCCGCGAAACCGACCGTGGTAGCGCCGGCGGAACCCACCGCGATGACCAAGGGCGGCACCACGTCGTTCGCGCTTGGGAAACGGAAGAAGTGATGAACTTTGAAAAAAATGAACTTCATGCAATCATCTTTCATCAATCATCCTCATCTCCTCACTTCCGCACGCCCTGTTACCATGTCGGATGACGTTCGCGCGTCGCACTTGCTGGTGAAGCACCAGGGCAGCCGCCGGCCCGCGAGCTGGCGCGATCCTGACGGGACGTACATCCCGAAGAAAACCAAGGAAGCTGCGCTTGACGAGCTCTTGGCGTACCGCGATCAGATAGAAAAAAACGTCGTCTCATTCGCCGACCTCGCCGCGAAAGTCAGCGACTGCTCCAGCGCGAAACACGGCGGTGATCTGGGTTTTTTCGGGCGGGGGAAAATGCAAAAGGCGTTCGAGGTGAGGGGTTTTGCGAGCCAGGAGCCATCCATCCAGCCAGCCACACAGGTGGCCCGTCTCCGTTTCGGTGAAGATGCCAAGCCACTCAAACGACTCGAATTTTTCGATTCGGTCGGCACCTCTTCGCTGACTATTGTTTTTTTGTCACCCTCGGCACTCCCGTCCTCCTCCCTTTACCCTAACCCCCTCCCCCCCCCTCCCCATCCCAGGACGGCACGTACGCCCTCGAGGTCGGTCAGATGTCAGCCGTCGTGGATTCCGACTCGGGGCTGCACATCATCTTGCGAACGGCGTAGACCAGGGTGATGAAGAGGTAGTTTTCGGGATTTCCGAGAGGAGCGCGCCCAGCATTTTCGTGTGACACGTGTTTTCTATCGTCATCACATCGTCGTCACATCGATGCTTCACTCCACTTCGCGCACGACCCTTCGCCAAACACCGCGTCCATACAGCTCTCGAAAGCCCGACTACTCCAAGAGATAGGACATGGCGTCCCCTGCGTCGCTCGCGTTCGCCTCGTCGCTCGGTCAAGATTTCTGCAGGTCTTCCCTTGTGAACCGAAGAAACCCGTCCCGGCAATCTCGTAAACGTCACTTGGTGCTCACCACGCGCGCGGCGGATTACCCCACCCCCGACCTGGACGTGCCGTCCAACAGGAACTACCAGGAAGCCAAGGCGTTGTCCAAGTCACTCTCACGGAACAAAACCACCGTGACCACCCCCAAGAAGGTGATAATCGTGGGCGGAGGCCTCGCCGGTTTAAGTTGCGCCAAGTACGTCGCGGACGCGGGGCACGTTCCAATCGTCCTGGAAAGAGGCAAGGTGCTTGGGGGTAAGGTCAGCGCGTGGCAGGACAAGGACGGGGACTGGATCGAAACCGGTTTACACATTTTTTTCGGCGCCTATCCAAACATGATGAACCTGTTCAAAGAACTAAACATCGAAGAACGTTTGCAGTGGAAGGAACACGCCATGACGTTCGCTATGGCGAAGTACCCGGGCGAGTTTACGAAATTTAACTTTCCAAAAGGATTGCCCGCGCCGTTCAACATGGCGTACGCTATTTTATCGAACGACAAGATGTTGACGCCGGTTGAAAAAATACAGACTGGCGTGCCTTTAGTGCCTATGTTGCTGGGAGGACAGGACTACATCGACGCGCAGGATGAGCTCTCCGTGGCGCAGTGGATGACGAAGAACGGCATGCCCGAGTCTGTGCGCACCGAACTTTTCATCGTACGTAGTGCGCGTTTCCCAAATCCGGGGACACGATGTGTTACCTCTAACGCTGGTGACTGTTCGGACCGATTACTACGACTGTTCAGACCGATTACGGTGACTGCTGCCCATACATCGTCCAATACACGTCCAATACACGCCCAACACGGGACTGACACTTTTCGTGTAACAATCGCAGGCGATGGGCAAGGCGCTCGATTTCATCGACAGCGACAAGCTCTCCATGACCGTGATACTCACCGCGATGAACCGGTTCATCAACGAAACGCACGGCAGCAGAACCGCGTTTCTGGATGGCAACCAGCCGGCGAGGCTGTGCGCGCCTATGGCGGAGCACTTCACGAAGCTGGGGGGGGAGGTACATGTTGGTACGTCATTGAAAAAGTGGATCGTTAATGACGTCACTGGAGCCGTGGAAGGCGTGGAGCTGACCAGCGGCGAGGTCATCGTGGGCGACCACTACGTCAGGTCCGTGTGGCGCGTTTCCCAAATCATAGACGACTGGATTGTTCGCCCATACTCGTACCAGAAGGGACTATTACCTCTGCCGATTATCCGCCCGTAATTACTCATACACGTCACACAAGACTGACCCTTTCGTTTACTTTCGGCCAGCGCCATGGCCGTGGATGCGTTTAAGCTTTCGATTCCCGAAAAGTGGCTTGCCGACGGAAACACGAAACCTTTCTTCACGCAGCTCAACGAGTTGAAAGGCATTCCCGTCATAAACGTGCACCTGTGGTTCAACAAAAAACTCAAACCTTACGACGGGCTCGTTTTTTCGCGAAGTAAGCTGTTAAGCGTGTACGCGGACATGAGCGAGTGCGTCAAGGAGTACGCGGATGCCGAAAAGTCCATGCTGGAGCTGGTGTTCGCGCCGTGCGACGAAGTAGCGGGTAGTGACCGGAACTGGATCAAAGCCAGTGACGCGGAGATCGTGGAGGCTACGTTGCAGGAGCTGTCGCGGTTGTTTCCAAACGAAATCGCGGTGGACGGGTCGAAAGGGTTTGTCGTAACTAAAAGCGCGATCGTAAAAACCCCGCGGTCGGTGTACGCCGCGGTTCCGGGACGGAACAAGGTACGTGTTGCGCGTTTCCCAAATCCAGAGAATGTTTACTGCCCCTCTTTGGCTGGTTGAGTACACGGCCGTCATTAAAAGGAAGTGCACTACGTACAGCACAAACGCACTGTTTTACCGAAGCTGGTGACTGTTCAGACGGATTACGGTGACTGTTGTCCATACATCGTCCAATCCATCGCGATATACAGTACACCCGTACCCCGCACATCGCCCAACACGGGACTGACGCTTTTCGTGTAACAATCACAGTACCGCCCGTCCCAAACCACCCCGATTAAAAACTTCACCCTCGCGGGAGACTACACGTCGCAGAAGTTTTTGGGGTCCATGGAAGGCGCGGTGCTTTCGGGGAAACTCGCCGCCGCGGTCGTCGCCGATACGCTCGGCGGGCGGGACCCGAAACCGGTCAAGGAAGTGTCGCCGGAGTTTCTTTAGCTTCTTTAGAGTACCATAAGTATTTGCTTACGTGTGTACAGCCCCCTTACACTCAAATAACCCTATAAGTCGTCCCCTTGTCCCACAAAGGATTCGTACCGCGCAATTTGCGGGCGCAGACTGTCGGGGACGTACGCGTGCGACCAGCTAGGCAGGAAGTCACAAACGTCCTCTCCCTTGTTTCGCAGGTGGTTCGCCCACGCCACGGGAGGGGCGACGAAACACAGAAAAAACAAAAAGCCGAAGATTACGAAATACGCGAACCCGCTGGTTTCGCGCGAAACGCTCGCGTCGCCTCCGGATCCAGAACCACCAGGAGCTCCACCCGCGCTTCGTCCTGCGCTCGCCGCGCCGTTGCCCTGTGCCAAACACCTCGTTTCGTTTCCGGTACCGACCGCGCACGCGGCAGTCATCGCTCTTAAAATAGCCGCGTCGCCGCCCGACATCAGCGACGCCATCGCCGCGCTCGGGTCTATGGCGCACTTCCCGTTGTTTTCGGAACTATCACTATTCTCGTCCGCGTTTAATTCCTCGTACGAACACGCCCCCACTGACTCGCACGCGCGTTTGTCCCGCCCCGCGCCCGCGCACTGCGTCGCCATCGCGAACAGAGGTGCCAACGTACCGCACGCGCTTGAAGACGCGACCCCGAGCGCGGGCGCCACCTCCGTGGCAATCGATGCGTAACTCGGAAAGCAGGCGTGAACGTCATCCCCGGTGCTATTCCCAGAAGTTACATCCCCAGCGCCGTCCCCAGGCCCGTCCCCACCCCACCCCCCCGACCCGTCCCCGCCGTCGCCGTGGTACTGCTTGGGGATGAGATTCGTGCTCGTGGATTTTTTGCCCCACAAACACCCGTCCACGGAATGGCAGGCTGCAAAAGAACCAGCCGCGTCACCGCACGTCGCGACGCGCGATAGGTACGCCTCGAGCGCGGGCGAGCTGAGCGCGTTTTCCAAAACGCGCGCCGCGTTTGTCGCGCACTTGTCGGAGACTGATTGCCACGCGCACTTTGCGTTCGCGACGCACGGCGTTTCCAGACCTTGCGCACCGCATAACAACTGTGCGTCCAGTAAAGCGGCTATCCCAGAAGCTCCCAGCACGCTCACCGCGGTGGCCAGCAGGTCGGGGGCGCATACGGGTTTGTCCAAGGTGTTTCCTTGAAAGTCCTCGGTACTGTATTTGCACTTTGCATCGCTCTTGCAGCTTTGTTCGGGGTTACTTACATAAGTGTGCGCCACGCACTGCGCGGTGACTTGAATCAAACCCACGACGGTCGGGTCCACGTCATGCACGTTATCGACGCACTTCTGTAAGATTCCAATCGCCCACCCCGCGGTGGGGAAACACGCGCCCGGCGCGTGGAACCCGCCGTCTGCATTGGGAACGCTCATCTTTGCAAACTCGCAAATCCCGCGATGACTCGCGCACGCGTCTTCGTCTCCGATACTCGCGGCGCAGGTTTCGATACCCGCCGCGACATCCACAAGAAGGTTCGCGCGAGGCGTGCGTAGCAACCCGGAGTGCCCGGTTAGCCACACCGCGGACGCGTCGCAGGTACCGGAGCCCTCGTCCCAGAAACACGCGGCGTCGTCGCTTGCGGTTTGCGAAAGCACGCGATTTGGGAGCGCAGCAAAAACCGCGAGGAGGGTTAGGAACACACCACGGAGAGTCGCGGGAGACATCTTTTAGTACCTCGGTACCTTAGTACCCTTCGTGGCTCGTCTCGGAGACGTCACGTCCGCGTGCCCTCCGTGCGACCGCGTCTGCCAAGGAGGTGAAGGCGGCAAAGATATTTTCGTCCTCCAGTCGGGAACGAAACTCAAAACGTATTCCAAGATTCCAGTGGTGGTCATCACGACTCGTCCCGCCCTCATCGTCGCGCGCGCGGCTTGGAGGTCAAGGCGCCGCGCGATCGTTTCGTTGTGACGACAACACGCCGGGTGTGGCATAGGTAACGTAAAACAGTGAACACGCGCGGTGTCGTCTCACGGTGAACACACGGGGGGCGGGATGACGCCTGAGAAGTGCGAACTCGAGTTGAAAGACATCGCGGAAAAGACGCCGATCGTGCGGTTCCTCCTTGAAGCGTTGGCCAAGGCGGGGTGCCCCGTGACCGAAAAATTCTTCGAAGTGCAACGATGCGACCAGGCCGTGCTCGGCGGGTTCCGCCCTTCATCCGGGGTGGTGCTTTGCCACAACAACCTGCTAACCAGAACGGACATGGAAAACATGCTCACGCACGAACTCGTGCACGCGTACGACCACTGCAGGTGAGGATTTTTTAAGTGACTCCTGATCTTTTTGGTGTGTTTCGCGAACATACCCGCCGTCCTGTCTGTTTTCACCACCGACAAGCCCAACGACGCGTCTCGTAAAGCCCTGCACCCAAATCCTGCCCTGACCCTGCCCTACCCGGACACAAACCCTGCCCTACCCCCACAAAACCTGTCAGGAACAAAAACATGAACTGGCTCGACGTGAAGCAGCACGCGTGCTCCGAGGTGCGGGCTTCGAATCTATCAGGCGACTGCCACTGGGTGAACGAAGCGTTCCGGGGGTACGGGTTCCGGATGGAGAACGGTGAGTCTTTCCCAATCACCACATTCCGCCTCCCAGAATGCCCATACAAGACTGACACTTTCTTTATTTTATCTCAGGACACCAGAAGTGCGTCAGGCGACGAGCCGAGCTATCCACGGCGATGAACCCGAGGTGTAGGGACAACGAACACGCGAAGAAAGCGGTGGACTCCGTGTTCGCGCAGTGCTTTAAGGACACACGGCCGTTTGACGAAATACCGTAGATGTTTTAACACGATTGAGAACGCGACGTTCGATTTTGATTCTTCGCGGACGGGAAACTCTTGACACGAATTATTCTTCCCGTACCTCTCGTGTTCCGTATCAAAGACGGTGTCACGAGTTCGTCAAAAATGGTGCCTCGAATTACACCTCCCACCTCTCTTCTCCGTGTCAAAGACCCAAAACGACTCTGCCGACTCTGCCGACGCGGTCCGTGTGTTCTCAAAAAACGTTAAACGTACCCATCACTTCATCCAGCTCGGCTTTTTCAACCCCTTCAAGCCTTTCATCACGTTCCCCATCACGTCCTCCGCTTTCTTCGTAACTTCTGTAAACGTCTCCTGCGCGCTCTCCGTCGCGAGTTCTGCCTGACTCTTCACCTTCTTCGGCGGCGCGAACGCGGGGTGCTCCAACAGCGCTTCTAACAGTTGCGTGCCTCTCAGCGCGTTTGTTAACGGCATGTGCCCCTTCGCCGCGTCAATGCTCCAGATGTACTCCTCCGGGAACTTCCGGTAGCACTCGTTCTCCTGGTCGTTGGTCCAGTTGATCTGTCTGAACATCTTGAGCCACTGCCTTCGTTGGCCGACCCAGATCTTGCGCTGCACGGAAAAGCCGAATTTGCCGTTCGAGTAAAACGTCCACAGAGTGTCGATGGTTTTCAAATCGGTAACGGGGAACGCGCGCGCTTCGGTGAAATAAACCCAGCCCCTGTCCTCCGCGTCCTCACCAGCGAGGACGCACATTAAGCGGCGATGTTCGTCATCCGCCAAGCGCCACTCCCCGGCTTTCAAAAGGTCGCGGAAAGGAGCGTAGTCGACGCCGACCTGTGGATTTTTTGATTCGATTTGGGTCGAGGTGGTTTTCGTTTTTGGAGATCAAGAGCGGATATTTTGGAAGGTCAGTCAGTGTCTCTGTGGGGTGCGGGAACTTGGCGGGGGTGGAGCTGGGGGGTGTGGCGCGGAGTCGCATCCAGTGCGTTCGCTTCCCGTAAATCCGAGTAACGTGGTTCACGCGTAGTGGCCGTGGTGTTTGCGGAACCCGACGCCGCGCTCGTCGCGAGACCCCATTCGATCTTGCCAATGTCGGAACCGACGCCGAGAAATGGGACGATGAGAAACGGGTCCGGACGGGTGGTCCCGGTGCAAACCCGGTGGGACACCGCGTGCGACGTACGTCGGATTTGAGCTCGGGCTCGGGTTTTTCCTCCACGCCGGCCACGGGTTCCGTGGTATCCGTGATGGCGTTGAGCGCGGTGCGTTGGCGAACGGAACGCGACTCCGGACGCGGTCCGAACAATCGCACCGAACCCGGGAGGGAAACGGAAGAGGGTTGGCCTGTTTTCGTGGACGACGACGCGGTGCCCCTCGCGGCGGCGGGCGAAACGCGGGTCACGCGCCCGCCGACCACGGGGGCGCGGCACAACACGCTTGTCATGGTCAATGACGCCATGGCTCGATGCGTTCGGTGGGGAGCGCGCCGAACGGTATGGCGCAGAGGAAGAGGGGGGCACGCGCCACCATTCATTCATCCCCGAGTGCCGGGAAAAATGCACGATCTGCAGATTTTCGAGATTTTGTTTGCCCGATGTGTTGGCGACCGGTGATTGGCCAACCTTGGACCGGATGAGTGGAGCCAGAAGCTGAAAGCCTCGGATATTTTTCAGAAAAAAACTTGCTCGCGGAAAAGCGCGCTTCGCTTTTGCGTCGATGCATTCCGCCGATGCCGGGGTCCACCTCACCCCCCCCCGCCAACGGGGCTCCTGCCAGAATCGGTGTTTTCCCCGGCCCTTTTCTAGACCCACGGCATCGCACTCCAAATCGGTGGTACTCGAAAATTGACAAAGAAAAGCGTGCGCACTTACGAAGCGAGGGGTGGTGCGTGATCGACGATTTTTGCGGGAATGGGAAAGATCTTGCCGATGGAAACGAAGCTGGAGATGCACCTGGGACTACCGGTGCTACGCTCGGTGACACACTCGGTGATATGTCCCTTAGCAACAATAAAACGCAGACTACCAGTAACCATTGGGCAACGGCGTTACGGTCGGAAATAGCGTGGCTCAGTACCAGTGGTCGACTTGGACCAAACCGCACGCACTTCCAAAACCAGCAATCCGGCACCCGGTTTTTATTCGCAAAACCAAACGTGTTTGAAGCGGATCTGCACGACGAGTCAATTCGCGCGACGGTTCCGGAACTTGATTTCTTCTTCGAGACCGTGAAGAACACGCTTCCGCGGGCGTTCAAAAAGGCATCCACGGGTGTGGGTACCGGTAATGAGACGCAGGATGAAAATACCAACGATGATGACGAATTCCCTTTTCCCGACTTCGCGAGGCTCGCATCGGGCGACCAAGCGCGAACGGTAAAAGTACAACACAACCGCGGGAAAGGCGGGTGTTTTCCGAGTCACTACGACAACCCAGGAGGCGGCAGTAAGCGGTTTTTGACCTGTATCTTGTATCTGAATCCAAATTGGACAGAAGGAGATGGAGGCGAACTAGTAGTGACTCCCTTTTTGCGCGCGCCTGTGACGATACAGCCAAAACACGATCGACTGGCGGTTTTCTACAGCGACAGGGTGTTGCACAGCGTCAACGGGTTCAACGGAACCGACCGATTTTGCCTCACTGTGTGGCTCGACGCCCTGGCCGGTACCGTGAATTTACCTCAACACGTTGCCCTGAAGCTTAACCCGGAAGACGTTAAAGGCGGCGTCGAGGTTTTGGCAACGAAATTGCTTGCGCGTCCCGCGCAGCGCAGCGTTTCCAGAGCCGTGTACCGCGAGGAGTACTTAGCTTCGTTACGAAGCTGTATGGAAGGCCATCCCGGGTTCGAGGAGATGCGGGCGAGTCACGAAAGCACAGTGGAACGGTTCAAAGCGAACAAACCGCTTTGGGGGCTGGTGGAGCAGTTACGCAAGGTGAAGGCGTTTCGCGAGATGACCGGCGAACGCGTGGTGTAGTAATAGTAGCGGGAAAAGAAACAATTGACTTTTTCCGAAGCGAGTTTTGGCGTGACCGGAGATGTGCGCGGGGCGCGGGGGGGGCTGGGGGCGGCACCTGGGGCGGTTCCAATCGAGTCAGTTACCACAAGAAACCGGTTATCTCAAAAAGAAACCAACCCCCGGAGTGAAAACAAGCCCCCGCGCGGTCAATCGAGACGCGACGAGAATCGATCCCAGAAACGTGTTTACCAGCGCCGTTGATTCTCGCGACACTCACGCGTTCGAATCGACCCGCAAAGACGTTACGCGCCGTTGATTCTCACTGTTTAACGCCAACCTTACTATGATATTCAGCCCAAACCCCCGGGTTTCATCTAGGTTTCCTTTGCCACGCCACAATATTCTCCCCCGCGTCCGGAGGATCGCGGGTTCCTCCGCTACCCCGCGCCACTCGCCCTCCCGTCCACCGCACCGCTCCCCGCGTCTCGTAACTCGGTTTTTATATGTCGTACCGGATTTTCTTCGCCGCGTCGAAAAACACCTTGACGTTTTCCTCCGGCGTGCCCACCAACACGCCGTGCCCTAAGTTCAGGATGTGCCCCGTGGGGCCGGCTTTTTCGCACACGTCCCGCACCGCGCGCTCGACTTGTTCCGGCGACGCAAACAGCACGGCAGGGTCCACGTTGCCCTGAACGCTTTTGTTCCCCACCCGTCGCCGGCCGTCCGCCATGTCGATCGTCCAATCCAGCCCGATGCAATCAACCCCGGTCGTGGCCATGCGCTCAAGCAGCCCGCCGCTGCCGTTGGCGTACAACGTCAACGGCACGCCCGGGTGCGTTATTTTGACTGATACGATAAAAAAGAAAGTGTCAGTCTCTCGTAACGTGTATTACGTAAACAGTCAGGGTAATGGGCAGAGATAATAACCGTCCCTTCGCAGGACGAGTATGCGCAATCGCGAAGGCGGGACGTGGTGATTGGGAAAGCCCCGCACCTTTATCCACGACCTGTTCGATGTAAGGCTTGCTCCACACTTCCCACATCGCGGGCGGCAGTTGCCCGCCCCAGGAATCGAAGATCTGCACGCACTGCGCGCCCGCGTCGATTTGGTACCCCACGTAGTCGCCGATCGCGTCAGCGACTTTGGAAAGAATCGCTTTGAGCGTTTCGGGGTCCCGCAGCGCCATCGATTTGATGGTTTTGTACGTACTGGACGACCCGCCTTCCACGATGTACGTCGCCAACGTCCACGGCGCGCCCACGAACCCCAACACCGCGGCGCTGTCGCCAACCTCTTTGCGCAAAATCCCCAGCGCCTCGCCCACGAACGGGAGCATGTCCAGATCGAGTTCGTGCATCATCTTTGGAGTTTTGAGCAGAAAAGTGTCAGTCATGTATTGGGCGATGTATGGACAAACAGTCACCAGCTGAGAGATAAAACAGGGAGGCGGGATTTGGGAAAGCCTCAATACGTACCTTCAACCCTTCCGTGTCGCGAATGGGGGTTTCTAAGATGGGGCCTTTGTAGTCGTCGATCTCGAACGGGATCCCTAGGGCGGGCAGCGGTGTGAGGATATCCGAGAACAGAATCACCCCGTCCGGCTGAAACGCCCTCCACGGCTGTAGCGTGATTTCCGTGATCAAATCCGTGGTCTCGCTGCGTTCGCGGAAGGAAGGGTGCTTGACCGCTAAATCCCGGTACTCCTGCATGTACCGCCCCGCTTGTCTCATCATCCAAGCGGGCGGGCGTTCCACGGGAAGGCCTTTCGCGGCTCGGACCAAAATCGGTTCCTTGGTTTCGTCAGCCATCGCTTTCGTGGTGAACGCGAGCGACCGCTTCGTGGCAGCGGGGGTTACCCTCGCCAACCCAGCGCGACTCGCGGTGGCGCGCCTCGCGGTGAGATGAGTCCCCGCGGAAGCGCCGAGCACGGCGGACATCGTCACGGCGGACATCGGGTGTTTCTTATCTGGGGTCGACGGTCAGCCCGTGAGGTCTCAAAAGACGCGGGGTGTTACGGACCGCGGTGTGGCGTGGCGCGGACGGGTGTGAGGGACAGGTGGGCGTGCTGCGGAGCGCGCGATCGATGAGGTTCGTATTTTCGCTTTTTGACAGATTGTGTGCAGTTGGCCAATCACAGCATTTCCCACATTCCGCCGACTGATTGCCAATACGAAACTGACACTTTCTTTTTTATCTTCGGAGATCGACCACAAACAGAAAACTGGCACGTTTCAACTTTCAGTTTTCTCAGGTCGGCAACGATAATTTGAGAATCCCTCGACCCTCGTCGTCGCCCCTCCCGTCATTGCCTCGTCGCGCCTCCCGCCTGTGCGGGGTTCGGGATGAGCCCTTCCCCTGTTTTGGGGGAGGCGAATTTTGTTCCTCTGAATGATGCGGACCCGCCCGGCTCGGCACCCGCGGGGACCGAGAAACCCACCGCGCCCGCGAGCGCGGGAAATGGAAATCCGTTGTCGCACGTCACGTCCTCCCTTCGAAGAGCGGGAAGCACCGTGAAGCGCCTGGGGCGTAAGATTCTCCTTGACACCACATCCGTTGTGCTTCCCGAGCGCTTCAACGGAAGACACGCCGAGGTCGGGTCGAGAAGGGTAGGCACTTCGAACGCGTGGGAAACGACGAACGGTGACAACGACCGCACCAACGGCGCCGCGTCATCGCCACCCTCGCAACTCGCGACGCGACGCGTTTCGAAACGGTACCTGGATTTGGGGCCGCTTGATCCGCGGCGGTTACGCGAAGGTTTGGCAGGCTCCTCCGGTTTCGGTGCCGAGCGCTCGAAGGTCCCCCCGGAAGGGTACGTCAACGTGTGGCAGGGGAACTTCCGGCGGTGGCAGAAACGTTGGGTCGTCGCGACCGTTCCGGGCGTGTTAACCATGCACAATCGTTCCTCGAAACTGGGCCCGAGCGTCAGCGTGGATCTAACGAATGCCACGGTGTTAGTCGCTGGTAGCGCGGAGATTGGTGAGGAAACAACTCACAATACGAACCACCACGGAAACAAAACCAACTCACAGAAACACGGGAAGGAATCCGGAACGGCGCGCCAGTTTTTAGTGGTCACGCCGGACAAGACGTTTCGCATCCGGGCGTTGCACTCAAACGCGCGCGCGCTGTGGGTGGAGTGCGTGCGGAACAGCGCGGCTAAATTGGAACGAGCGCGGGCGTTGGTCCGTGCGCGTTCCGTCGCGGGCGGGGGATCGTTCGCCAGCCGCAAAAACGGTTCTTTCAGGATCGACGGAACGCGAGGAGGTTTTAGCGGCGGTAGCGGCAGCATTCCCGAGGGTACTCCGCACATGACCAGCATTGGCAATCAGGCGGAAACTCCGGAGCGGTCCAAATCTTTAAGCCGACCTCCCAGCGGCCGCAGCGCAAAGAAGGACTTGCGTAAATTGACAATACAGGTAAACGCCGAGCGAACACCCGGGTTCCACTCCCGGACGCACAGCGCGGTTTCCGAACTGGCGCTCGCGGAAAAGAAAAACCTGTTGAAGGCTTTGTTCACCGATCCAACACAGAACCCCGAGCTACACAACGCGCGAACCAGCGCCTTTGCCGCCGCGCAGGCGTGCGTTTCGGGCGGCGGCGTTTTAGGTTCGATCAACGGATTCCTTATGGGTAAACAGTCTGACAATTCCGACAAGGGCGACTCGTTGAGAAGTTCCTCGTCTTTTGAAGATGGAAAGATGGGAGACACCGACCCTGACGCGAATCTTGAGACCAAAAAAACTCCCAAGAACGTGCTGGACGCGGTGCACTTGTTGGACGCGGCATACACTAATACGATCAATGGCTTGATACAACAGTTAGCGACGGCGTCTGAAAAAGCCGAGCGCCTAACGTTGCGATCCACGCACCTCGCGCACGCGCTCGCGGAGTTCACCGGGGTGGTTCCGTCGCCCAGCGGCGGCGATATCGACCACGAAAACGGAAACGGGTTCGGCGCACAAACTCAGCCCAACGTCGTCACCCCAGGCCAGGCGAGTTTCGCGAACGCGTTGCAGTCTCACAATTCGTTCGACGGTAACGCGCCTGAGAGCTCCGCGTACTCCGAAAACGACCCCGATAAGGACTCCGACGACAGCGACGACAGCGACGCGTACGGAAGCGTGTTGTCCTTCGCCACCGGGGTGAGCGGCGGGTCGTTCGGTGGCGGCGGCGTTTCTGATTTAGGAAACGTGGATGACGTCGACTTGTTGGTCGCGGCGGAGGTTGTTAACCGGCACGATTTCGTGCTTTCCAAGAGTTTCAAGATAGAAAAAAACGAGTCGGGGGGCACCTTTCCGGTAGGTAACGACGACGACGTAAGCCTTTCGGGCAGCGCCCACACCTCAGTTTCCGACGCCTCGGACGACGACGAAAATTCCGACGACGAAAACGACGACGAAACCGACGAACTAAACTTCGCCCCACGCGAACGCCTCCCCGCGCCGCAACCCCTGAACCAGAGCTTTTCCCTCTGGTCCATACTGAAACAATCAATCGGCAAGGATTTGTCCCGGATATCCATGCCCGCGAACATCAACCAGCCGTTGACGCTGATACAGCGAACGGTGGAGGACTTCGAGAGCTTGGATTTGTTGTACAAAGCGATCGAGTGTGATGGGGAGTCCGGGTCTACCAACTCGACAAACAGGGTCGCTTTGCTCGCGGCGTTCGCGGCGAGCTCGTACGCTTCCTGGTACGGCCGCGCCCAGAAGCCGTTCGCGTCGACGCTTGGTGAAACCTTCGACTGGGTTTCGAGTGACGGTTTGGTAAAGATCGTGTGCGAGTGCGTGGTGTACGACCCCCCGGTCGCCGCGTTCCACGCAAAAGGGACCACCCCGAACGGCACCCCCTTCGAAGTGCACGGCGAAGGCATGGGGACTTCCAAGTTTTACGGACGGTTCGTGCAGGTGAACGTGAACGGCGGTTTGCACCTCGTGTTACCCACGACTGGGGAGAAGTACAGTTGGAGCAAAGCCGCGATGCACGTGCACAACGTGATTAGCGGCAAGGTCTGGGTGGATATGGTTGGCCAGGTGGACGTGCTTGCGCACCCCGTGGTGAGGTTAGACACCGGCAAGAAAGTCGGCGGCGAAAGTGCCGTTTTCAAGCTCTTGAAAGGCGCTAAACCGACTGCAGGTAAACAAGACACCAGAGGCACGCTGGTCGGGGAGATTTTCGACAAGCACGGGGTGAAAACAGGCGACCTTCACGGGAACTGTTTGAACGAGGTGTTTTTGACGCCGGTTGAGTCGTACCGAGGCGCCGCGCCTATTCTCCGAACCGAAGCGGTTGGGTCGACAAACGAAACCCCGATTTGGCAATTCGGAGGCCTCGCCCCCGACGCCCAGCGCCAATACGGGTTCACCAAGTTCGCCATCACCTTGAACGAGCTCACTCTGGAGGGTGTTCGTAACTTACCCCCGACTGATTCCAGGTTCAGGCCCGACATGCGCGCCCTGGAGAACGGCGAGCCGACCGAAGCGAGCGCCGCGAAGTTGGCGATCGAGGACCAGAACCGGGCGTTAGCGAGTGATCGACGCAAAGCGGGTGAGAAGTACGTCCCCGCGTGGTTCGAGAAGCGAAAGGAGGAGACTTGTGTAGGGTGTCCTGGTCCGTTCGGTAAGAACTGCAACGCCATTACCAACGCGACTTCGCTCTGGGTGTATTGCGGGGCGTACTGGGAACAAAGAGAGAGCGGTACCTACCACTCGCCGCCCGTGGTGCACGATCCGAGGTTCGACGTCTTCGGGTTAGCCGTGGAGTACCGAAACGAACGCGACCGGCGACGGGGGAAACTCCTCGCGCAAGGTCAACGTAACGGGTTGGACGCGCAGCCGGTAGCGCAGGTGGAGCGGTTGTCGCTTTGATGACATCAGTATTATAGAAGACATGACGCCTAAATCTCGTCTCACCGCAACCCGTTAATCCCGTGCGCGTGGTGGTGAATGATCTTCCACTGTCCGTTTTGTTTTTCGAACACGTTTGTGCAGGCTAACACGCCAACCCCGTCGTCGCCTTTGACTTTCTCCACGCACGTCACGAAGCCCATCGTTTCATCCGCGTGTACGCGCGTTTGTTCCACGCCGATTTCCAACGTAACTCCAGGCGGAAGACTGCCAAATACGATTTCCCAGCTCTGCACTACGCCGTCGCTGCCCCCGATACACGCCGCCCCGGGGTGTAAGCACTGTACATGCGGTCCCTTGCCCCAAATTGCTTTCATCTTTTTTATGCTGCCGGAACGGAACGCGGCGTAGAACGACTCGTTGGCGTTGGCTACCTCCGCGACCGTCGATTGTTTCAGCGTCGCGAGTTGGTCGCGGTAATGCGCGGCGTTTTCGAAATCTTCGGCCTCAATAGCAGCGTTCATGAACGCCTCGATGTCACCGATAGACGGTTGGTTCTCGGCGTACCCGGAGTTGGACGAGGAGTATGCACCGTCATTCGTTGCTTTGGTGGAAGGGACACGAGCCCTGGTGTGTGGTGTACCGCGGAAACCCGAAACGCGGAGCCGTGTCGACGAAAGTTTAGACGCCCCAACTTGATGAACACACGCGGCGTTGGTCACCGACACGCGTTTGCCACCGCGTGACGACTGCGTCACCACCGGCCGCACACACGCGAGTGATGCGACGAGTGCCATTGTTTGGAGAAAACAAATACCACCTCTGCGCGTGGGACACTGACACCCTTACCGGGCAACCACCTGCAGAAAAGAGGGCTGAAAATAAAGCCACGTCGGACCGACCGGCCGCCCGAAACCGGATAAAGCAGCGACATCACCGCGCGTGCGCACCAAACGCCGCTGCCACTCTCGACCGCGCGTCGCGATGGTCGGCAGCCTCGTTTCCGTGCGTTTCCGTGTGTTCACGGCACCTCGCGTCCCCCACGCGAGGTGTCGCGTCGCCGTGGTCGCCGCGGTTCCCACGCGCGCATCGTGTCGTGATGTTTCCCGAAACCTGGCGTCCCGAATTCGCGCCCGAAACCACCGAAGAACCTACGCCTCGTCCGCGGTGGTGCTCCGCGCGGTTCGCAAGAACCCAAACGAAATCGCGGAGATGGACATCGACGCAATGGTTGGGCCTGGAGAGGAACCGACGACTTCGTTGGTGCGACCCGTGACGCCCACACCAGAACCCACACCACCACCGGAGGCTGAAGAAAAGAAGTTGAAACGAAACAAAGCCGTGCTTCCCGAATCCACCGACGCAATCGCCACGTTCATGACCCGTAGGTTCGGCATCGCGGGAGGGTTGGTTTGGCTAGGCGTGTTAACGTTTGGAGTCGTGAGCGAGCAGCTCAAGACACGGAAGGAGGTTCGGGAGGCTTTGGAAAACACGGTGGAGGTTGAGGCGGGGGACATAATAACAACGGTCAGTGCGACCGGAGTGACAAGTTCTGATTTGAAAATAGGAGGCGGTGAGACCGTGAAGCCCGGGTACCTGATCGCCGCGGATATCGTCGCGACAGTTGTGACCTCAGACCCTGAAGGCCGGGTCAGGGAAACCCTGACCCTGGTGGACACCCGAACCGCGGGGCGGCAGTTAGTGTTCAGTTTCGGGAAACCGCTTGGCCCGCTGTCCACCGGGTTGCTGGAGAGCGTGGCGACGATGCGACAGGGCGGTCGACGGATCGTCACGGTTCCGCCCGCCGTGGGGTTCGGACCTAACGAAACGCAGCTTCAAGGAAACATAACGGTACCCCCCAACGCCACCGTGCGGTACGACATAGAACTCACCCGGGTTTCCGTGCCGCCGAGCTGATGATATAAGTTTTATGGAGCAGACGTGAAAGGACACGCGCGAATGAGCCCTCCTAAAATGAAATCAAGTATTCCCTGAAAAGTCTATCGTCCCGTCGGACCCCCCGCGGCGATGACCATCGCAGCGTCGCATCCGGGGAGGTTGTCATCCCCATCAGGCGACCCGTCTCGCGACCGCCCCACCAAGGTTAGCTCGGAAACCAACTGCGCGTACCGAAGCGCCAGGGTTTCCGCCATGCCAAACTTGATGGACATTCGGTTTTGCTTTTTCATCCTCCGAGTGTTTGAACTCCCCCCTACAAGCTTGGGACTCATTTGTACGGTCACGTCCGTTTCGAAAGGCCCGAGGGTACAAGTCCAGTGACCGGGGCTGTTCTTCCAGGAACCGCCCGCGGAGTCGTCGGATTCTGAACAAACGTCGGAGTCCGACATTGATTCGTCGTCTTCGCTTGCATCAGCGAGCGCTGCCGCCGCCGCCGCTTCCGCTCGCCGCGCCAAAGCGTCGTACAGCCGCCCGAACGCTTCAGTGCCGATGAACGCCGACCCGCGCGATTCGACATCAGCCATCTCAGCGACGATGGTGTCGACCCGGGCGGACCGGGATGCGTCGTGTTCGTCGCAACTGGAATCGGTTTCGTGTTCGTCGCAACTCGTGAAATCGTCGTTGTCTGCCCGAACGTCCACGCCGCCAAACCCTTCCGTCGCCGCCTCGAGCTCCACGATCAAGGACTCCACGAGCCAGTCTATGGTAGTGGAACACACATCGTTGTCGGCATCACGGCCTGCGGCAAGATGTTCCGCAAACGCCCGGGACTCTGACTCCGTTTCGTGACTTTCGCAAACCGCCCCCGCGTTTTCTTGTCGCCGTTTGAACGCGTCCAAACTCGAGCGCACGCTTCTCGCGCCAAACGCGGAGCGCGGACGGGCCAGGCCCGGCGAGTCGTCGGTACCTCTGTGCGGTGACTTCAACGCAACCACGGAAGTTCCCAGAGGCGTGACCGCGTGTTGTGGAATCTCGTTTTCGTCCCCCGACGTTTCGCGCAGTTCGTTTTTTTCCGCATTCGTCGGTACGGGCGAAGCGCTCGCGTCGCCGGAATCGCCGTCGACGTTTTCGTTTTCCCAATCGTCCCCGTCCCCATCCCCAGGCGCAATCGTGCGTTTCCCGCCAAGCAGCCCGAGGTCGCTTTTGTCGAATCGAAAGGTTTCAAACCAAGTCGTGTCGCGTCCCCCGAACGCGTCCAGGTTCTGCGAACCCGCCGAAACCAACCCGCCGCTTTTACTCGGCGACTCGCGAATTGCAAACAGCGCCACCGTCTTCGTATCCACGGTTAAGGAGTTAATGCACGACGAAGTTTTTTCCGGCAACTGCGGCGAAAGGACACCCGTATCTCCCACCTCTCCGGCCTCGATTTCCTGGATAAGCGCCTCTGCTCGACGCAGCGCCGCCGCGGAGGATGGCCGCGGCGCGTGAAGCGGCTTGAAAAGTGGGTAGTGCGGAGACGACGCTCTCGCCCCGGCGTGCCCGGCTGCCGCCGTGGACGGGCGCGTGGGCCACAGCGGCCGAACCGGGGATTGCGTTGGGCTGCTGTGGGCATACGCGCCAAAAGCCGCCGCAGTTTGCGGACGCGCGCGAAGCGCATCCACCCTTTTTAAAGCCGCGGCGACTTCCAACATGCCCTGCCTCATTCCACCGCCGCAACCAAGGAACAACGGTTCGCCGCGGAACTGGTCGGGAAGCGCGGCGACGACGAGCGCGGCTTCGTCAACCATCCGACACCGTCCCGCCGCCGCCATCGCGTCTTGGCGAGACGAGTACGGGCGACGGTTTGACGAAGGTCTTTGAGCAGCGAGTGGCGACCGAAAGCCGGCGACGTTTATGGCGCCGACGCGTTTACCCCGCGCCGCCGCCAGTCGCGCCCTGGCTTCAACCGACGCCTCTGCTGCCAGTGCGACTTTTCGCCGTTGCCGTTTTGACGCTTCCTCGTTCGCGTCCCTGTGCGCTTTCCTTTCCTCTTCGCGCGCTCGTTCCCGCTCGCGCCGGTTGTCCAGGTTTTGAGTAAACTGATTTTGCCGCAACGCCCTGGCCTGCGCCGCGGTCGCCGCTCCGGCCCGGCCCAAATCGTCTCGCGCGTACGCTTCCCGTTCCAACCGCAACGCGGCTTCCGAAAACCGTGTCGCGATTGGTGAATTTTTCAAATAACAATTCGCTGCGGCCTCACCCGCGGCGCCGCCACCCGCCGCCGCCGCGGCGATGCCCGCGGAAACAGCGGCGCTTAACGGGCGGTTCAATCTGTATGCGAGTCCGTGTGCGTATCCACGCGGTCCTTCTTGTCTTTCGTGTGCCTGACTGTTTACCCCTACACCGTTTACCTCTACACCGCTTATCCCTACGTCGTCGGCCAGTTCTTTGCGAAGCCGAATCTCCTCCGCCTCCGCGATCGCGTCGGCGCGCAAACCGGCTCGCGTGGTGGACGGCCTTTGTCTCGGCAATGCGTTCCGTCGTCGGTCTTCAGTGGTAACCGCGCGTCCCGGTTGCGAAACCGCGCTTGGTTCGAAACCCACAACCGGCGCGGGAACCGCCGTGGAAGGCCGGGCCTGTTGGTCGGCGGTGTATATCCCGTGAACGAGCTTAGTTGTTTTTGTTTTTGTCGTGTCGTCTGTTTCTTCCAAGCGAAACTCCCTGGGCAGCTCCACCCCAAGCAAGTTCGCCATGGCGCGCGACGACACCCGGTTCAATATCCCGCCCGTGCACACGCGTCGGTTGGCGTTGACCAGGAGCATGTCACTCACGAGCTCGCGCATCTCGCAACTCACCCCGCCCGCGTTGTTTTCCTTTTTCGGAAGCGGTGCGTATTTGCCATCCAGAATTCTCAAAAACAGCTCCGCCTGCGAGTTCGCCCTGAACGGAGGCTTCCCCGTGACCATCTCGTAAAGCACCACCCCCAGGCTCCACACGTCTTGCGATGACGTAAAAGGAAGTGTCAGGGCGTTGTATGGGCAAACGTGGAGGCGGCGGGGTTTGGGAAACTCAACACGGTACGTACCTGACTTCTGGTCGTACGGACGCCGGTCGCAAAGCTCGGGTGATAGGTAAAAAGGCGTCCCCACCAGGGTGCGGCCTAAATCGCCGGTGTTGCGTAACGTCTTCGCCACGCCGAGGTCGCCGATTTTCGCGTCGCCCCTCGCGTCGATGAAGATGTTTTCGCTCTTCACGTCGCGGTGAAGAATTTTCTGACACGATGAAAAGAAAGTGTCAGTCTTGTACGGGCAATCAGGGAGGCAGAATGTGGTGAGTGGGAAATTGCACGCGTTTGTCCTTGAGCGCGGTTTTGAATGTTTCAATACTTACCAGCGAATGAATGTGCCGCAGCCCGAGCGCGCTTTGCAACACCAAACGCCAGGCCGTGTCTTCGGACAAACCGTGCGGGGTGTTTCTTTTTATCAGGTCGTGGACGGTGCCCTGGTTTGTTTGTTTTATATTGGGAAAGGAAAAAAGAGGAGGGTTAGTTTAAGCTTAGATGCGTGAAGTTCAAGCTTCGCTTCTTGATTGCAAAAGAGGATGCAAAATTTGCCACCTGGACAATTCTTTGGAGAGAGGGTGCCCTTTTCTTCCAGGCGTCTTTTATTCATTCGGCCTCTCATCAACCCGTACGTACCTTCGGCGCGTATTCCATCACGATACAAAGCTTTGACTTCCCAGTAATGAAGCTCTCGTAGTACTTCACCACGAACTTGCTGTCCATTTTTGAAAGGACGCGGCACTCGTCGATGGCGCGTTCCTGTTCTGCGCGGCCGCTTCCCATCTCGATTTGTTTTATGACAAAAGTTCGTTTCTTGCGCGTATCGCGTTTCCTGGTCACCGCATACACCACCCCGAAGCTTCCCTGGCCCAACTTCCTTTGGACCTCGAAATCCTCCATCCTGGTGGTGTTCGCCCTCGGCGCGACGCTGTGCCCCACGCCTACCCGGGGGGGGGGTCTCAGGACGCGGGTGGGGTCGGCGGCGGGGACCATGGTGCTGGTTCTCGAAATCTCGACACAACGATCACCCGCGTCCTCGGGAAAACGCACGTCCGTTGCCAATCCCGACTAGTCACTGGTGGTTCTGTCAATCCGTACGGAACGAGTATCTGCGGCTGGGCGTGTCGTGACCGCGACGGCCGTGCGTACACGCGCGCCGGACGAAACACGGACTCCGACGTGCCACCCGAGTGCGTGCGCGTCGAAGTCTGCCCTGACGAACGAGCAAAAGCGTTGACTTTTGTGAAAACAAAATAACGACCACAAGAGTTTTTTTACGCCTCTCGGAAGCCTCGCCCACAACGACGCGCACTCCACACCCTGCGCGATTTCTTCCAACGCCACGCATACCGCCATGACTGCCGCGAGCGATGATATCGCGACCACGAATACTCCCGCGAGCCTTGCCGACGCGCAAGACGCCATCCCGGGCCTTCTCGACGACATCGTCGTCACGCACGTTCTCAGATCTGAGCATTTCGACGACCCCGCCGATCTCGCACGGCTCCCAGCGGTGAGCTGCGTGATGCGCGACGCGGTGGCAGAAACGGGGCTTCGGTTTGAGGAGCTTGCTGAAGAAGAAGCCCTAAAGCTCGGATGTTTAAGCGCGCTGAAGCGCCTGCAACGGGGAGGTAACCTGTCGCGTCAAGAACGCCTTTGTGAGGCAGCGGCGAGGAGCGGACAGCTCGAAGAGTTGAAGCTGTTGCGCGAGAACGACACACCGTGGGATAGAGACACGTGTTGGGCGGCGGCGAAGGGCGGGCACCTCAAGGTGCTGCAGTGGTTGAGCACGAACAACTGCCCGTGGGACGAGGAGACGTGCAGGGCGGCGGCGAGTGGCGGGCATCTCGAGGTGCTGCAGTGGGCGCGCGCGAACGGCTGCCCGTGGAATGAGTGGACGTGTTCGATTGCGGCGAACGGCGGGCACCTTGAGGTGCTTCAGTGGGCGCGCGCGAACGGCTGCCCGTGGGACGAGGAGACGTGCGAGTGGGCGGCAAGTGGCGGGCACCTCGAGGTGCTGCAGTGGGCGCGCGCGAACGGCGCACCGTGGAACGTAGGCACGTGTCATTCGGCGGCGGAGGGCGGGCACCTCGAGGTGCTGCAGTGGGCGCGCGCGAACGGCTGCCCGTGGGACCGGGACACGATCAGGTTGGCGCGTGCAAATGGGCACGACGACGTGGTCATCTGGGCAAAAGCGAACGGCGCGCCTGACCCAATAGACTACGAATGAGAAGACGATACGAAAGGAAACATCGCTTGAATAAAAAATACCTTCAAGGTGATTAAATAGAATCGATCAACCCCGCGTCGTCGCCGTCGCGCAGGCGCAGCGCCACGCCCGTGAACTCGATCCCGTCCCACCCGTTTTCCATGAAGGCACGTATGTTCGCGTGCGAGGTTCCGTCCGGGTTGTCCAACACGTCCTTGTAGTGCTCGCAAAACAGCCGCAACGTACTCGGCTCGTCCAACCCGTGCAGATGCGCGAAGTAGTACGTTTTCAGCGACCCCGCGTTTTGCCCGGGAGGATTTGCGGTTTCCCGGTCTTTAGTCCCCACCCCCGATTTGTACGAAGCGCTCGGGTCGAACTGGTAGCACTCCCCAACCTTGTCCATTATTTCGGTGAACTTCACCCCGGTTAACCCAAACTCCTGCCCAGACAGCTCAAGAATAGCCCCCAACACGTTCTCCTGGGACGGGTTCATGTTCGTGAGCTGCACCTGCGCGCGCATCTCGGCGAGTTGCTGTTTTTCATCCGACGCGGAGACGCGGATTGGGGGGCAGTTGGTGGCTGGCTTGGCGGAAAATTTCGTGCCAACACGAAGCCACGCGGACCTGGACACGCACAACGAGGTGGAAATCGAACAAGACATGTTCCGCCGACGCGAACACAAGCGCGGGGGCGAGTGTTGATGGGACGATCGGGGGCGATTGATGACGTGCTTTTTGGTTTCGGGAGATTTTTGCAAAAACTCTCTTCTGTCGCCATCGACGGATAAAATATCGGCACGTCATATTCGTCCCCGCATTCCTCCCCCGCGCGTGCCATGTCCACGCTTACGCACGGCGCGCACGTGCCGTACGCGCGGCGTGCGACGAGCACGCCCGCGCTCGGTCGCCGTGCCGCTACCCGCCGGGCCACCGTGACGTTCGCGCAACCGTCTAGTGACTCGTCGACCTCAAAAAAAAGCCCCGACGCGAAGGCGCCATCGCCCGCGCCTGCAAAGAAACCCCCGTCCTTCTTCGAAAACACCAAGCGGCCGATTTGGGAGATGGACATCGAGGGCGAGTTCGCGCGGCAGGACAAGCGGAAGGCTGACGAGGAGGCGGCGCAACAAAAAGAAGCCGCGAGCGGCCTGGGGTTCGGGAACCGGGCGATGTTAGATGACCCTGCGGTTGATTTGAGTGCGAGGTTGCGGCCGAAGAAAAAGGAGGTCGATGAGAATCAGCTCGCAATCGGTGACGGGAGCGCGGCGACGAGCGGCATCTACGAAAGCACCACGAAATCGCCACCGCCGGGCACGCGGGCCTCTGTCGCCCTAGACGCCATAAACTCCGCCACCACGAACAAAGTGAAATCGAAGTACGACCTGGACGGGTGGAACTACGCGCCCACGAAAGCGGAACAGGCGCGGTGGCAGGTGGGAGAACTTTCCCAATCACCACGTTCCATTCCGCCTCTGCGTTTGCGCATACTCGTCCTTTCGAAGGGCGCACTACCTCTGTCCACTAACCTGATTGATTAATCATACACATCCCGACCTCCCTGACCCTTTCGGCTTTGCCACAAACCCAGCGGGAGTGGGAGAAGGGCGAGGCGATTCAGGCGAGCAAAAACCCGGTGTGGGCGAAAAGCAAGTTCAGCACTCGGCAGTTGAAGAAACTGCGGCCGAAGGATTTGAAGCCCACGGTGCCTGGTCGCGAGCTGACGGAGGTTGAAAAACAGGCACGACGCAGGGAAGCGGATGACACTTATGTCAGGGTGAAGAAGAACCTGTTGTTGACCACGGCGGGGTTGTGCGGCAGTGGGACGGTTGGGGCGTTTTTCGTGGGCGGCGTCCCCTTGGGCGCCTCCTTTGCCCTAGGCAGCGCCGGTGCCCTGTTCTACGTCAAGCTGCTCTCCTCGAAAGCGGAGGCGGGGGGGGGGGGACAAGGCGGCCCGCCCTCCATCTTGGTGCCCGTGATCCTTTTCATGGCGCTGAATCGGTGGAACTTGTTTTTCGCGGAGGATTTCGGGCTGGTGTTGTCGCCGCTTCCAATGCTGGTTGGTTTTTTCACGTACAAACCCGCGTCCGTGTTTCAAGCGTTCCGGGATATCCTGGATGAGGAAAGCAGGAACGACGACGTCGAGTGGGTGGTGGACCCTTACGGGGACGAGGAGGAGGAGGAGGTTAAGACGGCGTAGGTAAGTTTTGATTTACCTTTGGCAGGTATTTATTTTTGCAATTTTGGAGATGTCATCATTTACCATTCAGCCATCTTCGCGTCGTCCGCCGTTGATATCAATTTACAACTACAGCAGCCCGTTGCTCGCCATGAACCCTAGTGTCATCGCCGCTAGCACCACCGTGGCTTGTACTCCCAGCTTCACGCTAGCAGTTATCGTGTCCCTCCCTTCCACTTGTACGTCGTCGGTTTCGCCCAAGCCCGACTTCACAAAACCCTCGAAGTACGTTTTGCCCAGGTTTTTTCGGTCGCTGAACCCTTCGGGAGGTGGGTCTGCTTCCCCTGATGGGTCAGGGGAAGCCCTGACCTTGGTCGATTTTGGCCGAACGACCGAGTTGGAACGACTTTTTCGCGTCACACACACGCGACGTCCGCCCGGCACCTGAACGGGAATCGAAGCCAGTACCGACGCCATGCCGCGCGCGCGTCTGTGACGCGATGGTGTCGCAAATTTTCGACACGATTTCGGTCGACGTAAATTTTCACCAACCCCTCGACCTCTTCCCAGACGACCCACGCGCGCGCTGGTGGGTTCCCCACCATGTCTCCCCCCGTTGCTTCCGAAAACGACCTGGTGGAGATCACGGCCTCGCAGTTATCCATTGACAGGGCGTACACCCACGCGCAATTCCCAAGCGCGGGTGCGGTGGTTTCCTTCGTCGGCACGACGAGAGATGTGTTTCAGGGCAACAAAGTCGAAAAGCTGGAGTACGAGTGCTACACCCCGATGGCGCTTACCAAGCTACAAGAGCTGTGTTTGTTGATTCGTACTCGGTGGGACGTTTGCAAAATATACATCGCGCACCGAACCGGTACCGTCAAAGTCGGGGAATCGTCCGTTATTATAGCCGTTTCCTCGCCGCACCGACAAGACGCGCTGCAAGCCACGCACTGGTGCATCGACGAACTGAAAGCGACGGTGCCGATTTGGAAGAAAGAATTCTTCGAGGGCGGGGAGGTGTGGAAGGAAAACGAAACGCAAAGACGGGAGATGAGGGCGCCAAAAGTTAGTCCGCTGTAGAGAGGGACGTCGCCGGGGAAATGCCGTGTCAATAAATAGTAGTTAGCATAGGCGTGAAGAGTAGCAGGAGGGGACCTTATAGCGTCGTCCCGGGATGATTTTGGGGACGAAAAGCGCATCCCCAAAAGGACCGTCCAAAAAGCAAAAGATTTGCAAAAACACCCCCGAAAAGAAATCCCACACGACGCCATAACTCACCGCCCTTCGGCGATGGCGTCGTGTTGCGTGGTTCCGTCGTTGAGCTGGGCGTTCGCCGTCTCGAGCCGCGGCTCACGCGGGTCACCAAACCATGCCGACCCGAGTCGTCCAAACATCGGCAGAGGGAACGGTTCGTGTTTCCTCGCGCCCCAGGTGAACCAATTACGCGAAAAGGCTTTTCGCGCGTCCAAATCGAACCCGCCGCAACGCCGGCGGTGTCTCGCCATCAGCGCGGCTGGTGGGACGAACCGCCCGTCCTGGACGGAAGCCGCGGCGGGGATGGGCCGTGGGCGAACAAAAGGCACCGCCCGAGTGCCGAAACCGCTGAAGCAAATCAAACAGTCCGGGGACCCGGACGCGGCGGGGAGAGAATCGAGGTCGGCGGCGGCGGCGAGTGCCGACACGAAAAGAGGCAAGGAGTCGTTTAAAAGAGGAACGTCAGGAGGAGGTACCGCAAGAGGCAGAGTGGTGGACGGTGATGAAAGGTCAGAGGCGGGTCGAGGAGGTCGTGGCAGTCGAGGAGGCCGAGGAGCAGGCCGAGACGCAGGCCGAGACGCAGGTCGAGGGTCTGGAACTCGAGGAACTAACGGGTATTCCGGCCAACGATATTCCGCCGAGCTCGGGGGCGCCGCCGCTCAGGCCGCCGCGAAAAACGCGCCGACCTCGAATAGCCGCGTCACGGCGCGAAACGTGGACGCTTTGTTGTCCTTCGCGGATGATGACGACGACGACGACGACCCGTCTCTTAACTGGTACGAGCACTCATCCGACCGTGAAACCACCGCCAAACCTACTAAGTACTCCGGTACCGGGTTCCGGCTAGTGCGGTGTATGCCGCATTTGCGCCGGCGCGAAGCCGACGACGCGGTGAGCCAGGGCCGGGTTCTTGTGAACGGCGAGTTGGTGAAACCCAGTCGTAGGGTCATGTCCGGCGACGTCGTGACCCTGGACGGCAAGAAAATGGACTGGGAAGGGTTCGCCGCGAGTACGGAGAGCGCTGTTACGGACGCCTCGGACTTTATTTACCTGAAATACCACAAACCGAGGGGGGTGACCTGTACCATGGAACCGAGCCAGCGAAGCTCGATGTTGTTCGCGCTGAAGGACGAGTTGAGTGCGTTGACTGCGATGCGAAAGAACGGCGACGACTCGGGAAAACTCGTGCCCGTTCGTTTGTTCCCGGTGGGAAGACTGGACCGCGACTCCTCCGGGTTGGTGTTGCTCACCGACGACGGCCGGGTTCCCGAAGCCCTTCTGGATCCGACCCGGAAAGCCAATAAGGTGTACGAGGTTGACTTGGACTCTGAGGTTTCGGAGCAGGCGCTTAACAAGCTACGCGCGGGGGTGGTGATCACCACCACGCAACAGCGAGACGGCATCGCCACCACCGCCCCGACGCTTCCGTGTACGATTGACCGCATTCCGTGTACGCCCGGTGCGCACTCTGTGTGTGCGCTGCGGTTCACCCTGAAGGAAGGCCGGAACCGGCAAATACGGAAGATGTGCGAAACAATCGGGGTGGACGTTACGCGGTTGCACCGACTTAGTGTACGTACCGCGCGTTTCCCAAATCCGCCACACGCTGTTTTATCTCTAACGCTGGTGACTGTTCAGACCGATTACGTTGACTGTTGTTCATACATCGTCCAATACACGCCCAACACGAGACTGACACTTTTCGTGTAACAATCGCAGACGGGGGACGTGACGCTTTCGGTTGACGATTTCGGAACTGGAAATTTAGAAACCGGCGAGGCCCGGTTCGTGGACGGCGCCGAGCTTGTGGCGCTGGCCAAAGCGGTGGACGAGTTCGTGGCTCGCAAACGGGACGGGTCGTCCAAAACCAACCAGGGGACGCAAAAAGAAGCACCGGACGGGTGGGGACGACGCGTGAGGGACGGGGCGTAGCGGCCGACGAACGAGCGAGTCCGTTTGAGTTCAAACGAGAAAAGTGCGGGTGAAAAGTTCGTAGCCTTAATGTAGTACCCTTATTAAATAGTCCACCGGCGACGTCCGCCCGAACGTCCGCCCGTCGTTCTCGCCGGAATCGAACCCACGACGTCGCGTATCTAGCAATGGTGTGGTAAACCAACCAGGGTAAATACCGACTGACTGTGTTACCGGTTACTGTCCGGGAAGGCGCTCCAGCCCGTACGCTTTCGCGATTTCCGCTTGCTTGTCCGCGAACGGCGTGCGTGAGTGCGGCGCCGTGCCGGGTTTGTTCTTCGCCTTGTTGCCGGTTTTCACGCCGGGTTCCGCGGCGGCGGGACTCTTCGCGCGGACGCGAGTCGTGACCGCGTTGGCCTGTTGGGTTAGTGTCCGGGTTAGTTGGGTTGTTTATAGGGTTAGGGTACGGTCGGCTGTGAGAAAAAATCGTCGCAGTGGAAGTGGATGACAAACTTTGTCGATTATTCCTGAGTTTCGATTCGATGCCATCGGGATCGAGTTGACGTACCGGCTTCGCCGCCAGGAAGAACGCGAGCACGCCCGCGACCGCGGCGCGGCGGGTCACGGCGGCACTGTTTGGTGGAAAACGGTATTAATAACGTGCGATAGAAGGAATCGGTTCCGTTAGCGATTGAGGTTCGGTTGGTGCTTTCGTTCGATTTCGGCTCATCGGCGGCGTCCGAAGTAGATAAAGAAAAAGAGGATGTGTTGGGAGCGCACGCACTCGTTGGGGGCAGCCGCGCGGACGGTGACGTTGCGTCGGGCCACCTGCTTGGCGGTGACCTTGGCCACGAGTGGGGAACCGGCGAGGAAGGCGGACATGTTGTTTGGGGGTGGGGGAAGGTGAAGGGTGTGCGGGAGAGTGCGGGACATAAAAACGCTACGCTTCGCGGGCAATCTGGAAGACACGTAGCCGAGGAACGTGAAGCACGCACGTGGCACGTTCGAAGTGCTTCGCGCCAAAAAACCAAATGCAAGTTTCGGCGTCGAGGTCCAGATTACTTTCTTTTCGTCTCTTTCTTTTCGTAACGCCGAGAACAAACCAGCTGACGGGAGATTACCACGACGCGCCCCACAGCCGCACGGCACGAACCACACGCAGTATCGCAAACGAGATGTCTTCCAACACTACGCGTACCGCCGCTACTCCCGCGCATGGAGAAATCGCGACTGCCGCTACCCAGCCCGACGCGCGAGCCACCTTCACGGACCTTCCCCGAGACATCATCAACCAGATCCTAGGGGCTGCCAATCTGCCGGACCCCGCCGACCTTGCTAGGCTTCGAGCGGTGAATCGCGCGATGCACGACGCGGTGGCAAAAGCAGGTCGTATCGTAAAAGATCTCACTGTTGATGAGTACGTAAACCTCGTTGATGAGTACGTGGAGCTCGGATGTTTAAGCGCTCTGAAGCGCTTGTATCGGAGCGGTCGCCTGTCCGTACTGCCGAGAGGTCCATACCGCTTAAGGTGGAGGTCTTACGAGTCGCGTGATGAATCGCTTTGCGACGCAGCGGCAAGGAGCGGACAGCTCGAAGAGTTGAAAGTTTTGCGCGCGAACGGCTCGCCGTGGCACGAGGGTACGTGCGCGAGTGCGGCATTGGGCGGGCACCTCGACGTACTGCACTGGTTGAGCGTAAACGGCTGCCGGTGGAACCACACAACCTGCTCGAACGCGGCGAAGGGCGGGCATCTCGAAGTGCTGAAGTGGGCGCGCGAGAACTGGTGTAATTGGGACGTGAACACGTGCTCGAACGCGGCGCTGGGTGGGCATCTCGAGGTGCTACAGTGGGCGCGCAGGAACGGATGCCCGTGGGGCACTTTTACCTGCGCGTTGGCAGCGGAGGGCGGGCACCTCGATGTGCTGAGGTGGGCGCGCGCGAACGAATGCCCGTGGGACTCAAACACGTGCAGGGGCGCTGCGAAGGGCGGGCATCTGGATGTGCTGCAGTGGGCTCGCACGAACGGCTGCCTGTGGACCGAGGAGACATGCAGTTGGGCGGCAAAGGGCGGGCACCTCGAGATGCTGCAGTGGGCGCGCGCGAACGACTGCCCGTGGCACCAGTACACGTGCGAGTGGGCGGCGAAGGGCGGGCACCTCGAGGTGCTGCAGTGGGCGCACGCGAACGGCTGCCCGTGGAACGAGAAAACGTGCTTTAATGCAGCGATGGGCGGACACCTCGAGGTGCTGAAGTGGTTGCACGCGAACGGCTGCCCGTGGAACGATCAGACGTGCTACTGTGCGAGGGCGGAAGGGCATCTCGAGTTGCTGCAGTGGGCGATTGCAAACGGATGCCCCGAAACATGAAGTCTCACAATCCAATGAAGAGTATTAATACAATCAAACGCAAACATTCCAAAATCCTCAGTACCACTCCCCTCCCAGTCGACTCCCCACAGTGATCCGAAACGAATTGCTTCGCGCCAAAACCAACTGCAGATTGCTCCGGGACTTTTTCTTGGGCGTTACGAAAATCTCTCAGAGATTACCACGACGCGCCGCCCCACACCGCACAACGCGAACCACACGCGGTATGGGAAACGCGATGTCTTGCAACACGGCGCGTATCGCCGCTACTCGCGCGCGTGAAGAAACTGCCGCGACCCAGCCCGACGCGCGAGCCACCTTCACGGACCTTCCCCGAGACATCGTCAACGAGATCCTCGGCTTGGCCAACCCCGCGGACCTGGCGAGGCTTCGAGCGGTAAATCGCGCGATGCGCAACGCGGTGGCAGAAACAGGTCGATTCGATCTCAATGTTGATACGCACGTGAAGCTCGAGCTCGGATGTTTAGGCGCGCTGCAGAGACGTCGCCTGTCGCGTCAGTTCGGGACAGTGGCGAGGAGCGGACAGCTCGAAAAGTTGAAGGATTTGCGCGCGAACGGCTGCCCGTGGAACAAGTGGACGTGCGCATGGGCGGCGGATGGCGGACATATCAAGGTGCTGAAGTGGGCGCGCGCGAACGGATGTCCATGGGACAAGTTGACGTCCCCGATGGCGGCGTTTAGGGGGCATCTCGACGTACTGAAGTGGGCGCGCGCAAACGGATGCCCGTGGGACGCTTATACGTGCGAGTTGGCGGCATTGGGCGGCCACCTCGAGGTGCTGCAGTGGTTGCGCGCGAACGGCTGCCCGTCGAACAAGTGGACTTGCGCGTGTGCGACTGTTAGGGGGCATCTCGAGGTGCTGAAGTGGTTGCGCGCGAACGGCTGCCCATGGAACACAATGACGTTTTTGATGGCGAAGGAGGGCGGACATCTCGAGGTGATGCGGTGGGCGCTCGCGAACGGGTGCCCCCAACCGATTTCGTGTTGTTTCTGCCTACCGCCCAAACATGTACCGTAGTCTGTCACACGACCACTCATCCTCACAAATTTCACTAAAAGAAAAACCCTCAGTACCACTCCCCGCCCAACCGACTCCCCCCCGTGGCGGCCGTGTCGTGCTCCAGCGCGCCTCGTTCCCACAGTTTGCGCAAGTTCGCGACTGTTTCCCGGTCTAGAAACAAAGGCCTTCCCCTTTTCATGTGCTCGTCCTCTTCTCCGTGCGCGTCTCGGTAGAAACTCGGGTGAATACAGACCCGTTTTCCGTTTGAATGAATGATCAACACGCGGGTTGATTTCAGTAGTAAAAAACAACAACTCCCGGCACCGCATTCGCGTTTACACGCGTGTTCGGCGCACGCGCCTCGAGTGGAGGAGTCAAGGGCGATTTGTCCAGGCCGTCTATCAACTGCTAGGCCACCGCCGAGGATCGCGGCTTCGTCGTCCGCTGATGACAGAGTATTTAGTCTGTCACTATTTCTATCACTCCCTTGCGTGTCAATCGCCCGGCAGTTCGTGTCCGCGCAGCACAATATCGTCCCGCAGTTCAAACACACCGCGGGGTCCCGCGGTTTTAACAAACACCGCGCGCATTTCGTGTCCACGCACCGCAACAGCGCGTCTTCGTGTCGGTCCGGTAACGATGACCAGGTGACCGTTGTCAGGCCGGGGTTAGTTGAGTGAACGTCGGGTGTTTCGTTCGAATCGTCAACGCTAACCTCCGCCGTTTCCGCGTTTGCGCCGTCAACCGCCCCATCCGCTTCCGCAGCGCGCCTCGTGTGTTTAACAAGCGCAAACGCGACACTTTCCACGGTACCCAACCCGAGCCGTGACAAAACCCGTGTCACGCATCGCACTGGGCCTGATTGCCCGTACCCCGACTCGGGCGATTTTGAGTCGCCCCTCACAAGCGCCAACAGCGTCTCCACGCGCCACACGTCGTGCACCGCATTTCGACACAAACGGGACAGTCCTGCGTTTATGGAAACGATTGATGTTTCTTGACCACCCAAGCGCTCAGCGCTGACACAGCCGGGCATCTCCGTGAGTTTCATTTTGAGTATCCCCAGGATCACACCGCTCGCGATTTTCTGCACAAGCAAGTACCCGCCTTTTCCAGAGAATACACCGGGAACGTTCCAACCGAGACGCGCCAGGGTTTCCACGAAAAACGCAAACGGGTGTTCCGCGAGTAAAAAGGCGTCGTCGCCGCCGAAAATTCCGTACCCGAAAAGTAGCGGTTTCGTAACGGTTTCAGTTCGTCGTGAAACGATGTCCGTACTGCTTGCCATGCGTGGCAAGGCACTTCCGTCTGAGTCGCTCCGTGTTCCGCCCGCCCGTGCCGTTGCCACCGCGTTTGCCGCCGCCGCGGTCACGACGAATCCTTCTTCATTAGGGCCGCCGTCCTCGCGTGCGTCACCCGCGTCGACGTCCGGAACACCCGCACCAGGAACACCAGCACCAGCACCCCCACGTGCCCCCAAACCGAACCGGGCGTGTCGTTTGCGTCGCTCGGCGGCGGCGTCGTGTTGGATCTTTTCACTTTCGAAAAAGTCAACCCGAACAGCGCGAAGCAGAAGCGAGGAATTCTTTTGCTGTTTTTCTTCCAGGAAAGTCGTCTCCGCGTCTTCGTCATTCAAAACACGAGACACCGCGTGTGACAGCGAGCTCGTGGAAACAGGGTCACGACACGTGCCGCCATCTCCCAAAACATCCGTGCCAAACATCGCCCGTCGCGCCAGCTCACGCAAACCCAACCACCGGCCTTTGTCGCACGCGAGCGCGGCGTCGGAAAGCGTGGGACCGTTCGCGCGCTCGTCGCGTTCCGCAGAACCACCTTCCAACTTCGAATTGACCTGCAACAGGGTCACGCCTTGTAGAAGTTTCAGCCAATCCAAGGAAACTACCTCTTCGGTTTGTGTAGGGTGATTTTCCACATCCGAGTCGCGAGACGCTCCGAAGACGCGAACCGCGCTGTCCGGTTTTTGCGCGCGTCGCGATTTCGCGATTGGGTTTTTTTGCGACGCCGCCGAAGAGTCCCCTTCCACCGCGTCGGCGAAACCACTCAAAGCGAGTGAAAGCATCTCACTCGTCCCAACAGTCTGGTCCATATCAACCCAGGGCTGCTCGGTACGTACTCCACGCTTTCCTGCGTCACCGGTAACCAGCTCCAGCTGCGAATGCGGCACATGCATCACCGGCACCACGGTATCGCAAACGCGCCTGCAAGTGGGACACCGAAACTCGCGCTCTTGCGATAGGTAAAACAAAGTGTCAGTCCCGTGTTGGGCGTGTATTAGACGATGGCCTGGTCAACAGTCACCGGCCATCGGTCTGAACAGTCACAGGCGCGTTAGAGGTAAAGCAATGTGTGTCGGATTTGGGAAACGCGCAAGGCCGTACCGGTTAAACCAAGCGTGGCTTCTCTTTCCATGCTCAACAACGATTGGTCGGTGAGCTCGTCTCTCAACAAGTCGTCTCTTCTATTGTGCGTCGACAATACGTACCGAGTCAGGCAACGCAGGTGCGCGCCGTGGCCGCAGGGTACCGGTAAACACCCCACGGTACGCAACAAATCGATTGACTTTTTTGTGACCGATTCTGATTCTTCTTTTGAGGGACGTGCTTCTCCTGGAACCCCATCGGCGGGCGCGAAGTTCCGCTGTTCCCGGGCGACCCAGCACAGGTCGGCGTTTTTTTCGTCCACACCATCGCCGCCTTCGCCGCACAAAGCACACTCCGGATTCGTGTCCCAGGGAAGCGATTTGGGGGGTTTCGTGACGCTTTCACGCGCGTTGGGCGGATTTTTATCCACCAGCGCGGGTGTCGCGTCGTCGTCGGTTTCGCCGGCTTCGCGTTCGTCGTTGGCGGCGTCGGTGGATTCGTTCTCGAGGCTCTCGAGATTCTCGCCAAAATCCACGGTGTCCGCGAACACTTGTTGTCGCGCCGCCATAGCCTCCAGGATTTCATGTTGCCTCGCCTTGGCGGTTGAAACGCGTTCCAAACGTTCCACGTTGATGACAGGAGAAACGCAGTCGCGGACGTGGTGGGTATGTTCTGACTGTTTGCCCACTGACGAACCGTGTGTATCGCCGGCGTCAACCTTGTTCATCGGCGTCGCCGCGGTGTGTTTTTTTGAAACCTCCGAATCGCGACCCGTTCCACTCGCGTCGCGAAGCGCCTTCACCAAAACCAAAGCGCACTCGCTGACCAGCACGTCGTACGGCGAGTCTGTCGTGGTCCATTTCGACCCGGCGTCGTGTGCGAGGCGCTCCAGGCAGGTGATGATGTACGGAGTGGTTGCGACCTCTCCGGCGTCACGGGTGGTTCCGCAACTAGTTCCATCGTTTGTTTCTGTTTCGCCGTCGTCCCTTCCCGGGTGCGAAAACAACGCCGCGAGGTATTTTTGTTTCGACGACGAGTTGTCATCTTCATCGTCACCTTTTTTGTCACAACTAACAAACGCGAGGGCACAGTTAACAAGCGCCATAGCGGAAACAGCGCATTCCTGTAACTCCGAGTTTTGTTCGTTTTCGAAGAGAAAGCAAATCGCGTTTCGCGCGAAGGTCGCCATTTCTGGTTCCAGCGTGAATTGCAGCAAGTTTCCGAAGAACGCCGAGTTCGGCGGCTTCGGGGGTTCAATCAGCTTGGAAGGGCTCCAATTAAAGGCATCGGTATTCTCGGAACCGTTTTCAGCACAGTCCACGGGTACGTTTCCTGTCCGCGCATCGAAATTCGACGCGTCTTTACGCGTAACCGATTTACGGTTGGAAATAACCCACAACCTGGTGGCTTCGCAAAGCGCGGCGTCGTGTTCGCTCGCGGTGTACTTGGCGAAAAACGCGTCGTAGTCGGTTCCCCATTTACCCGAACGCAACGCGTACTTTTTTTCCGTGTCTCGTTTCTCCCCCACACTCTGTAAAATCCGGTCCACGTCTGACGACTCCGCGCCAAGAATCGTGGGTAAGTGCTCACCCACACTGGACCGTCGTTTCGGGGAAACCGCCAGGCAGTGCGTGATCTCTCTTGTACAGTTAGTCTCGAAACTTTGTTGCGTTAACCAGCCCCGGTCGCGGGTCAGGGAAACCAAGAACCGCGCGGTGCCGGCGGCGCACCGCAAAGCGCCCGCGGGTAACGAAGACGGGTCGGGGTAGATTCTTTTGGGTTCCGTGGTACCGGTACTCACCTCAGCAGGCAAACAGTCAGTCGAAGGTTTGCCATAACTCGCATCTACCACGACGCCACCCGAGGTGACGCATAAATTTTCGAACGGAAACCGCATGGTGTTTCTTTTCCGTGGGGCCGCCGCGTGCGCCGAGCCCTGATTGTGATAAAATAAATGTCAGTCGCGTATATCGCGATGTATGGACAAACAGTCAGAGGGAAGACGTCCCTTCTGGTACGAGTATATCGCGTGCATTGGACGATGTATGGACAGCAGTCACCGGCCATCGGTCTGAACAGTCAGAGGGAAGACGTCCCTTCTGGTACGAGTATGGGCAATCAGGGAGGCGGTGTGTGGTGAGTGGGAAAGGCCCTTACCACCGCCAGCGCGAAGCGTACGATTTCTGACAAACCGGACACAGACAAACAGTCCGACAAATCGCGCGCCGCCGCGATCGCGAGCGCGATCTGCGTGAAACCGAAATCCGCGTCTCGGCCCATGCCCGCGACGAACTTGCTGTTGTACACCACCGCGTTGCGGCGTATTTCGTCGCCGTTCCGGATCCACACGCGCGCGTTGACTTGGTCCGCGAAGGAAACGGCGCGCAAAGTTTGCGTGGCGAGTTTCGGGAAGCGGAAAACAAAGCGCTGGAAATCTTGTCGCGCCAGGTCGAGCGTCGTATTGACGGCATCGGTCGCGTCCGTGGAGACAGTGTCTACACCTACACTGTGTTTGACAGTGTCGGCGCCACCTACACCGCGTTCCGATATCCGCGAAGAAGCCACCCTCTCGCACGCCGTGGCGTACGCGTGTACGCAAACCGCCAACAGCCGGTGCAACGGGAGGTGACTCGACACGGGCGACGCGTGTAAGTCGGCGTCCTCTTTTCCGCCGCCCTGAATGCCCTCCATGGAAAACTCCGCCAAAGCCCACGCTTCGGTCGCGTCGAGTAAACGAAAACACGAATCGCGCAACAATTTGACGTCGCGCGTGGTGGTGACGCACGCGTTGTCGACGGTGTCATCATCACCGAAGTTCGACCCCCCGGTGCTTGGCTCCGTTGAATCGCGCCTAACCGCTTTATCGCTGGAAAGCCCGTCCGCCACGCAGCGCAGCCCCAATCGAAACGCGCTACTCACAAATGTCTCCGCGGTCACCGCGGCGACCCAGGCACTGGACTCAACCAAAACGTGCTCGCCTGTTTTGTGTGTCCAGCCGTTCATACCCTGCATTGCGCTGAGGGTTTCCACGCAGGTGGCGAAATAACCATCAACTCCGGCGGTTTCTTCACCGAAACTCAACCACCGCCTCGCCGCGGGTCGGTGCGTTAGTAGCATCCGCAAATCGTTTGTGGGCCGCGCGAACAGCCGGTGCACGGACGCTTCCGACGCGGGGTCGAACGCGTTGCGCAGGTGACGCGTCGCGTTGGCGGACAACGCGCAGGTGTCGTCCAGCACGTTTTTGTTTCGCCCGACGACGCATTTCTGAGTGTAAAAAGAAAAGTGTCAGTTTTGTATGGGCAATCGCAGAGGCGGAGCGTGGAGGGTGGGAATACGCACTTTCAAAGTCGAACACGTCGCGCCTAACATGGCGTCTCGCGTCGCCGGAACCGCAACCACCTGTGATTGCAAAAAGAAAGTGTCAGTCTTGAGTGTACAAGTAGAATGTATATTGCGATGTATTGGACAATGTATGGACAACAGTCAGGGTAATCGGTCCGAACAGTCACCAGCTTCGGTAAAACAGTGCACTTGTGATGTATGTAGTGAACAGTAGCTACGGGCGGACAATCGGCAAAACAGTGAGTCTATGATTTGGTGAAAGCCCCAACACGTACCGGCGCCGCGCCGAAAACCTGCACCGTGACTCGGTCCAAGCACCGGGACACGAATTGCCGCCGCGACGCGTACGCGGTTAGCGCGCGCGACGAGGAGTTAGGTTCCGAACCGACCGACTCCGACGCCGCGTACGCGGCGGCGGAAAACTCCGACGCGGAATCAAGGGAGGTATCATTTGATGCGTCATCTCCAGAGTTATCGCTCGATGCGTCTCGTCGTCCATCAATCGTTTCATCAATCTGTCCCCCAATCCCTCGTCCATGCCCCACCCCAGGCCAAGGCAGGGTTTCCGGGAACCGCGCGGCGGCGTCGTAGTGTCTGACCAGGATTGTTCCGAATTTGGTTTTGAACCAAGGCACGAACAACAGGGTTAGCAACAACGTGGTGCACCGTTCCATTAAAGGTTCGGGTAAGCAGAACAGCACGCTGGGTCGTAGTAAACACTCCAGCAAGCCGCAGTCAGAGGCACCGTGAATCGGCCAGTCCCTGGATGGGTCGTTGCCGACCCTGGTTTTCACCGTCACCCGGCGTTTCCGTAGCTCTAAGCGGATTTGGGAAATCGTGGTGCGGCCGGTTTCGAGCGAGTACCGAGTCTCGTCGTCGTCGTCGAGGACGATACGTAATCGCGCACCGTCCATACCGTCCGTCTTAGTACCGTCCATACCGTCCGTCGCGTCCGCGTCGCTATTTCCGTCTCGTGACTGTTTATTTCCATAATCCCGTGACTGTTTGCCTAACGACCCGTCACTCAAACCACTGCCCAAATCCAACCCAAAACCCCACGTCCGCCCCAGCGCGACCGCCGCGTTTTCGCGCAACTCGGTTCCCGCGGAGACTTCGGTGACGAGCCAGTCTATCAACGCAAACCCGATGCGTGTTTCTTCGTCACGCCGCGCACCCGCTGGGACTGGTCGGTTCGGGCCCCTGGCGTGCGCCACGCTCTCTAAACACAACAACAGGCGCTCGAAAATTAAACCGAACACGGCGACTTGAGCGTTCCGAGTATTGGAACGAGTACTCGTAGTGCTCGTAGTGGTATTCGAAGTAGTACGCGTACTCGCGGGCGTGTCTTCCGTCGCGTCTATGCGCAAACATGCATCACGTTCGGCCAAATAGTCACCACGGTCTATGGGCAAACAGACATCACGGTCAATCGAAACCGGCGCGTGTCGCGGACAGCACCCGCTCAAAGACCACGCTTCGCAATCGCCGCAGTCGCACGCCCCGCCCGTTTCCGACCGGTAAACGATGTAGTCGTGCCCGTCGTGGTCGCCTTGCTTGAAACAGCTAACGCACACCGAGGACTGCTCGCCAGTCTGACAGGAACGGCACCGGTACGCCACCGAACCGGCGAGCCACACGTTGGTGCACGGCGCGCCGACGTCGGCGCTCGATTGCGACGCCACACGTCGCAGGTATTCCACATGCGCGCCGTCGGCCCAGTCGTTCGCGAGCGCGGGCTCGCACGTCGAGTGTAACACGTGCTCCGGGGAAATCGAGGCGAACCAGTCCCGGTCCACGATCTGCGCGGGGGTCAGGTTGTTGTGTATATCGGCCAAAAGTGACCCGTGCCGGCGCGTGTGGTGGGCACCGTCTTTGTCACCGTCGTCGTGAAGCGAAGAAGACATCAGTGCCGTCGAGTTTTACCACACAACACAGGTGTCTTGGTTGTCCGGGTACGCCGGGGTTCCCCAAAAACCCTGTGCTAAACCCAGTCGCACTGGGAACGGCCTGTACGCGCGCCGTCCCGTCGCCCGCGGCGAGTTTGTGGGGCAGGGACGCCGTCGTGGCTTTGGACCAAATCTGATGAGTAGGCACAGATTTAGAAGAGAAAAAGTTAAAAAAAAGTTTTGTTTTTCTCGTGGATCGTCCCCCCTCCACAATCGATGCGCGCCTTGTCCGCGTTTCTGTTCCTCGTTTTATCCATCACCAGCTCACTCGCCATGCAGCCCCTCGACGGCGTTGCGACGACGTTTGAGATTCTGAAACAAGGCTCGGGCCCAGTGGTGAGCAAAGGCGACACCGTTACCGTTCACGCCACCGGCACGGTCGTGGAAACGGGAAAGAAATTCTGGAGCACGAAGGACGCGGGGCAGAAACCGTTCGAGTACCGAGCCGGGGTGGGGGGGGTGATTAAGGGGTGGGACCGGGGGTGCCTTGGGATGCACTTGGGGGAAACGCGAAACCTGAAGATCCCCGCGGACGAAGGGTACGGCAACGCTGGGTTTCCCGCGTGGGGGATTCCGCCTGGGGGGACGCTTTACTTCGAGATCGAAGTGCTCAAGATCGCGGGGAAAGGCGAACTGTGATGAGTGTAGTGTACGAGTCACGCCGGTATCCGGAGACACGTCGCGGGTTCCAGTGAACCCGCGGAGGTCCCGATGAAACGCAACACACGTCGAATGCGAAATCGCGGTGACGTGTAGTGCGTTCATAAATGAGAAGGAGAGTTCTGTGAATACATCGTAGGGGTCGTCTTGTCTCTTGTCGTCTTGTCTCTTGTCGTATCGTCCTTCGTAAAAATTCTCGTCGAAAAACAAGAAAAAAATTACCTGGCACAGCTCGAGACAGCAGACGAAAGCAAAAGGTGGTGCCAACTAACGGCATGTCGAAGGAGTCGGAATAATTCCAGAACGAGAAGACTTTGACGACTGTACATAAACGTACGACTATTTGTATGTGCAGTGGTCGGAAAAGAATGTTGACGCATCGTCGTGCATAACGCGACCACTAAAACGTTCGACAATCTGGCCGATCCCCTCTCCCCTTGCCACACTCCCGCGCACCCACCCAACCCCCCACCAACCCCACCATGACCAAAGGCTGCCCCACCGTCCACATCATCTGGTCCGTCCCCCCTTCGGACGAAGCCGAGGTGGACGCCTGGGTCACGGAGCACGAGGCGTTCATGCAAGCCACGCATTCCTTCGGCGTAGGCGACGAACCGTGCATGCTGAAGTACTACATCAGCAAAGGCCCCGAGAAGTCCAACCCCATGGACCCGACCTCCGAGCCCACTGGGAACTTCGTGTACGTCATCTCGGAGACGTACAAAACAGCGGAGGGGATTCCCGGGCACATGGCCGCGGCTAGGCCGTGGAAGGATGGCGCGATGTTAGGAAAACTTATGGAACTCCACGGGAAGTTCGGTGTGTTCATGGAAGTGGGCGGCGGGTACGTGTTGGGCCTTTCCCAAATCCCGCCTCCCTGTTCGGCCCGATTACGAGTGACTGTTTACTCATACACGCGGCCCGAAAGACTGACACCTTGTTTCCCTCGCCGCAGCGTGTTCACCAACATCGCGGATGACGAAACCGTTTCAGTCACGACGAAAGGCGAACCCTGCATTCACGTCGTGCAGAACGTCCCCAAGGCGGACGAGGCGGTGATGGACGCGTACTGGAAAGACCACGAGGCGTTCATGCGTACGGTGGGTGTTGCGTTTCCCAAATCCCGCCGGCGGCCATGTTTGCCGGACAGCCGCCCGTAGCTACGTGGTTACTACACACGGCACAAACGCGCTGTTTTACCTCTAACGCGCCTGTGACTGTTCCGACCGATTACCCCTCCCTGTTGACCAGGCCATCGTCCAACACGGCGCGACGTACATTTCACGTGGTGCCACTCAAGACTGACACTTTGTTTTACCCGTCGCAAGACGCACGTCAAGGGCGGTTCGGGCGACGACGCCGACGCGCCGCGAGTGACTTCTTTTTCAATCAACAAAGCGATCGTGCTTGCCTCCCCCCTGGACCCGGAATCCGGGGACACGGGGTTCATCAGCTACGTCATGTCCGAAACGTACGTATCGCCGTCCGGCATCGCGAACCACTTCGTGAAAGCCCCAGAGCACTGGACCGGGTTCGCCGAACTCCCCGCGAAAAACGAAAAGTACCTCCTCACGATTGAAGTCGGCACGCAAGTCGTGGCGAACATGGGTGAGAAGATGAAGTAGACAGTAAAAAGCCGCGGCGGATAGCTTTTACGTAAAGCGCCCCGGCGCTTTTACGTAACTACGCGTACAGGACAAGGGGGAGGTTCCTTTGGACTGTTGATGGTAACGAGTCGACAGCTCGATTTTGGATTAAAAAATAAACTGTTCGATAGTAACGCGTTGAAAGTGTTGATAGTGACGCGTTGAGACTGATGATGTTAACGCATTGAGAGTGTTGATAGCGACGCACGACAACACGTTACTGATCACATTATGTTCCGCCTAACCGCCCATACGACGTACGCAAAAAACTCGAGACCTTGCCTTAAAAAAACTATTGTCCGTGCTGTCCCCCGAAGAAACCGAGCGCGCACCGCACTTCCTGTAACAAAACGTCCACGTTTTGCCACTGCCGTCTCGCCGCCGCCCTAACCGTTTCCGCGCGCATGCGCAGGGACTCGCGTTCGCGAATCGCACTGCCGTGCACTCTTAAAAAGTGCGCCAGAAGGGCGTTCAACAGCTCAAAGTTCCGCCCGCTGGGAATCTCGCGCGCGAAGAAATCGAGCGTGTCCTCCAACTCAACCGCTTCGTCGTCCGTCATCGTGGCCGCGTCCCACGGCCCAATCGCTCGGATTTCAGCGTCCAACCCGGAAGGGCCTTTCCCGCGAAGATGGGTCGTTACTTGTTTGTAAAAGTCAGTCGCGGAGTCAATCGCGTGTGAGGTTTCAAAGGCGCCGTACAAACGTTTCTGGATCCCCTTTTTCTGCGCGGCTTTTTTTTTGGTAGTCGTGTCGCCCGGGCGAATGCCCTTCTTCGCGTCCGCCAGCTGTTGTTCCTCCGCCTCGGCTAGCTGCGCGGCGCCGAGACGAATCAGACGAAGTAACGTTGACTCGACGTCACCGCCGTGTACGCCTTTGTTGGTGAGAATTCTTGAGGCTTTTTCTTTTTCACCGTCTTCTTTGTCGTCGTCGTCATCGTCATCCCCGGCGTCTAAATCAAACACCGCGTCTCCGGCCAACCCTTTCGTGGTGGGTAAAAAGAACGGCGCCGCGTCCGGTTTCGTGGGAGGGGCGATGGGTTTGTTTCGTTCCCTAGTTGTAAAAGCCGAGTTGGTCAGTCGGTCGTGATGTGTATCCGGGATTGGGCAGGGTACCGTAGTGGTGTGACTCTCTGACTGTACTACTAGTAACATAGTAACAGGTACACAGTCAAGTAGTACAGCAGCACGTCCATCAGGGGTAGTAATCAGGGAGGCGGAACGTGATAAATGGGAAATACGTACCTGATGCTGTCCAGGTGTAACAACCCAAACCACTGCGACCTTGGCAGAAGCGCCATGGTGGCCAATCCGGGCGCGGCGGGAACCGGCGCCGGGGCTTTCGCCGCGGCGGTTTGCGCCATCGGCGCCAGTTTCAAAACATCCTCCGATTGTTGCGCCGACAACCCCTCCGTTTCCTTCACCAGCTCGCCAGCTTTTTTGTCACTACCGAGCACGATATCCTCGGCGTCGTCCCCATCCGCGTGCAGCGTGGGCAAGGTGACGAAGGTACGGACTTCTGAAGAGTCATCGTCGGAGTCTGAATCCTCAGAGTCGCTTGAGACGTTTTTACCAACACCAAGAGTACTCTTAGTACTCTTAGTACCAGCCCCTCCTTGCGGCGCGTACATGGTGGAGTTCGCCCACAGGTACACCCCCCGCCGCCCCGCATGCGTCGTGGCGAGCATGTCCATTTGGGGGGAGAGGGACATTCCGGTGACGGGCGAGGAGGTGGAAAAAACCATCGTCTGCAACAAGCGCGACGCCGGGACGTCCCACACGCGCACGCTGCCGTCAAGCGCCGCGGCCAAAACCCAGCGCCCGTCGCTGGAAAACTCGAGACACCGCGCGACGTTGTTTTCGATGGAAGAGTCTCCTTGCGCGCTCTTGCCGATCTTTCCGTTTTTTTTAGAAACACCGGTAATACCTTTCCCTCCGCACCGTAACGTCCGCACTCGGCGCATGCCGTTCACGTCAAGCACGCGCACCGTGGCATCCGCGCACGCGGTGGCGATCAAACCCGACGGGCCGTGCCCCTTTTGGGTGTTTGAAAAGACAAAGGTCAGTCCATTTGTTGCGTGTGTGTTGGACGTGTATTGGACGATGTGTGGACAACAGGGAGGGGTATTCGGTCGGAACAGTCACCGGCCATCGGTCGGAACCGTGACCGGCGTTGGAGGTAAAACGGGCGGTGTCCCCGGATTTGGGAAACGCGCGACTCGCACCTTGGCGCACACGATGGCCGACCCGCAAACAATGTCCCCGATCTGCTTCATGTCCCGGAACGACCACACCCGACACACGCCGTCGACCAGTCCGCAGGTAACGACAACCTCGTTGCTTCCGTCCGTCACGATTCCAGCCACCGCGCCGTCGTGCGCGGGCGCGGTTGGTTTTGTTTTTTTGGCAAACTCTGCAGTGGGAAAGAAAAGGGTCAGTCTTGTAAGGCCATGTGTATGCGCAATTACTCTAGACAATCGGCAAACAGGGCGACTGCATTTGGGAAATCAAACACGTACCGGTCATGCCGTTGTCCTTGTCCGCCATGTTCCAAATAGACTTCGCGCCGCCCGGAAGGTTGAGTTGTCGTTTCCGCTTTTCCTTGTACGCGCTCAGTCGGGATTTTTCGCTCGCAGCATCCTCATCCACGTAACGCTTAAAGGTTCCACGGAGTAACCCTGATTGTAGGTTGAACCGGTGCGCGTCGCCGTTCGCGTTGCCTACGAACGCGAAGTTGCCGCATGTGGAAATCGCCACACTGGTTATCGGGCTTTTGGTGTCACTGATACCGTTGTGGTCGACCCGCGACGGCGGCGTGAGCACTTTCTCACCAAGCACGCCATCTTTCAGCCGCCACGTGTACGCCCGAGGCTCCCCAACGTGACAAGTCACCACGTTCGCCCAGTCCCGTTCACGCGTTTCGCAGTGCGCGACTGAGATTGTAAAAAAGAAAGGTCAGTCTTGCATGGGCAATCAGTCGGCGGAATGTGGTGAGTGGGAAATACTTACCTTGCGCGATCGGCGGCAGCTTCAACGCGGTTTCCGTTATTTTTAAACGTTTCGCCCGGCGCTCGACGTGCGACTGACTCAACTCGAGGCTCTGTTGGTCCTGAATCGCGCTGAACACGCGTAGCGCTCTGTCGTCACCGCCGCTTGAAAGCAACCGCGTGCCTCCTTCGCCGTAGAAAGAAACGTTCGAAGGCGGCGCCGCGTGGCCTTGTCGGAACCGCAACAGCCTTCCCGTGCCGTCCCGGTTGTCGAAGATCCATTGTCTGATCGCGTTGTCGTGCCCGGCAGTCATCAGTATCGGTGAGCCGGGGAAGAAGTACACCGACTGGCCGCACGTGTCGTGCGCGCCGACCACTAACGTTCGCAATCTCTTTTTCTCCAGGTTCCAAACCGAAACCGTGCCGGACTCGCCAATCGCCGCCAACAGCGGTTCGCCCCTGCCGCTGGAAAAGGAAATGTCCAAAACGCGTTTCCGGCTCCCGTCATGCCCGAAGGCCGTGATGCTCGTATCGTTCTTCACGTTGTGCACTCGGATAGTGCCGTCCGCGAAACCCACGCCCACGACGTCCAGGGCGGGGGCGTTTGTGACGCAAGTCACGGGCGATTTCGAAACGTTACCCAGCGCGCCCTCCGCGGCAAAGTGGTGGATAACCTTTCCAGTCTTGATGTTCAGCAAAACCAAACTCCCGTCGAACCCGCCGATTACCACTTTGTTCAAGTACGTATCCGGGTGGCACACCGAGGTGGCTTTGAAGTGTTTGGGGAGCGCGAAAGCTTCGCACTTGGTGAAAATCTTTTGGCCGTCTTTCGAAAGATGAAACGAGTCGTCGTCGTCGGAATCGTCGGAAGACGAAGCGTCTTCATCATCCTCATCGCGCGCTTGCCGAGCCTTTTCCTTTCCCTTCTTTCCTTTCTTTGAAACGTTCCCGTCCAGGTTTCCTAAAACATCGTTGGAGATGTCCCACGCGCCGCACGCGCCGCTTGCGTCGATTGAAATCAAATCAGACCCAAACACGAAAAGCTTGACGATCGGTTCTCCTCCTTTTTTTCCAACGAAAGTACACAGCCGGTGACTCCTGCGACACACCACCACGTCAGCCCCCACGCCGCAAAACGTGAGGTCGTTTTTACACGCCAAGGCGGTGATATCAGGAGTGTTGTCACCGAGCTGTGGTCCGACCAACACCAACCGCATCTTCTCGCAGTTGAAAATCTGGAAAGCCTTCCCCGCGCTCACGGTGACGAACGTTTCCGTCCCCCTGCGGTTCACCGCGAATTGCACGGACTCGGTGACGTACCCGAGCGCGCGGAACGGGTAGAACAGGGCGTTTTGGTGTTTGGTGGTTATGTTCGTTGCCGTCGTGACCTGCGCTTCATCATCCTTGGCCTCGACCGAGGGAACCGCATCCTTCCCGATTTTACCCCGAGTGCTTCTCTTCGCGGGCGCCATCGCGTTGCAGTCACGCCGCACGCCACGCCGATTACCGATACCCACGCCGGACCACACAACGTTGGGCTAACCACCGAGACTTCGCAAGTGCGTCGCGCGAAGAGTCCGGTGCGACTGTGGAGTGACGGTGGGGTTGGCCGCCGCCGCTTTTCTACCGCCGCCCAAGTGACGAGAATAAGGGGGTTTGATTTCGAGCAAAAGCACTTAGTGAAGTTAGTTTGCCAGTCAAGGACTGCCCGGTGAGAAAAACACAACTGTCGCCACCGCCCCTTCATACGAGCCTCCCGCATGGTCCTCCCCGCGGCCGCGGCGGTGGCGGTCACCGCGGCGTTTTACGCTTTGCTCGTGAGCACGCACCCTCCTTGTGGTGTGGACGGGCGGTTTTGCGGAGGGAACGACGGCACGGCGTGTTCCAAGCTCCGCCATCACCTGGAAACGAACCTGCACGGCCAGGCCGTGGCCGTGGACCTGTTGTCCGACGCGATATGCGACCACCTGGAAAGTAGGGACCCGGGGAAACCTTTGGTGATTGCACTGCACGGCCCGCCAGGGGTGGGGAAGAGCTACTTTCACCGACTGCTGGCGCAGGCGGTGTACGGAGCGGTGGGGACTACTTGGGATGAGGAGGAAGCGGAGGGTGGGAATGTTGATGAAGCCTCGCGTGAAGATGATGCTTCGCGCGGACGGGACACCGCGAAAGACGCGTCATCCTCTTGGCAAACATTCACAACGTCTTGGGTAAGGAAAGGGTACGGAACAGTGCAAAAGGCAGTCACTCCACAAATATTCTTCGGTGGGCAATTAGACACGACGCACGACCCGGCGGCCCACTGTCCGGGCGCGGATTGTCCATCCTACAAAGTCGTGTTCGGCATCGACTACGTCGCGTCGGAGGAAGCGGTTCAATCCGCAAAGTTACAAGACTCTTTACTCACACACCTACGCCAGTATCCGGAATCAGTACTGGTCATCGAGGAGTACGACAAGATGGGGTGCGCGGCGAGGGGGATGTTGCGGCAGTTGCTTGAAAAAGGCGTACAGCACGACGGCGCCGCGTTTAAAAAAACCATCTTCGTGCTGGAAGCCAACGCCGGGTTCACCGAGATTAAAAAAAAAATGGACTCGGAGATGGCGGCGGCGAGTCTGTTAAGTCACACGACGGATAAATCGAGTGACGACTCCTCCCCTGAAGGAGGATCGAACCCAGGACGTACTGCTCCCGGGAAGGATCACAGTGCTACCACCTCCTCTCCAAATTCTCCGACTCTGTCCCCATACGCCACCACGAGTACTCAGCGTTTTCTGCGCGACTTGGTGTTTTCGCGGTGGCGCGACGACGGGTAAGTATTTCCCATTTACCACATTCCGCCGACTGATTGCCAATACAATACTGACTTATTCTTTTTACAATCTCCAGGTGCGAAACCCTGGTGGACACGAAAAAAGCGGTCGGCGCGATTGACGTTTTCGCGCCGTTTTTACCCCTAACGGAACACGCGTTACGGCTGGTGGTACAACAGCACTTGGTTGGCAGGGCGAGGGACAAGTGCGATGCGCGCGTGATGGGAGACGCCGCGCTCGCGTCGCTGACCTGGGACGGGTCTTTTGGTTCCAGTCAAGACTCGCAATCCGGTTCTGACGGTACTGTTCCATCCGCCGCTGGTTCGATTCTCCAGAACGAACGGAGCAATCCATCAAGTCGCAATTCGGTGATCGACTTTTTAGTCACCCAAGTTGAAATTGAAGGCCACTACGCCGTGGAGGGGGGGAAGGAAATCCCGGCGGTGCTGTCGCGGTGGGTCACGCGGGCGCTGCGGAAGAAAGCGCTTTTACTGAAAAAAAAAAGCGCTTTTTCGTTTGGAAACGCCGCTTTGGGGGGGGAAAACGTGTTGTTGTTAGTCTCTAAAAACGGCAAAGAACTAGAAGCGGTGGTGGTTGAGACGACGGGTACGACGTAGGTGGACGTGCGGTGCGGTGGGTGATTTTATACACCCTTTGATTCGAGAAGGTAGGGCAAAGCTCGCCGCTGCTTTGATGAATTGAGAAACGAAAAATATGAATTTCTGAATCAGCTCGAGTTTTCCCAGAGATGTCGTCGCATCGATCCTCGCGTCGCCACACGCGCGCGCGCGGGTCGCCGGTTGGGCGTCGGTACGCGTGGTGCCCCGCCTGCCGTCGCCGGCCAATATGTCGCAATGCTGCGTCTGCATGGAGTCCACGGGGGAGAAGAGCGTGGTACGTGTTGGGTTCGGAACCGCGGGCACGCCAAGAACGGCGCGCCGAGTTGCGGGCCGTTGGCCGTCGTTGCTTTTTCTCGACCACGACACGCCCACCGCGCGGTTGCCAACACACCGGCGGTCGTAGCAGCGGTGGTGTCAGCGGTCGTGATAGCGGTCGTAGTAGCGTATACACGGTCAACATGACGCGACGTACCGCTACTGACACATCCTCCCCCCCATCTCATCTCATCTCATCTCCCCCCCAAAAAAGGCTTTGATGAACTGCGGCCACGTGTATCACCTGTCGTGCATCCGGCGGTGGTTCGAGTGCAAATCGAGTAAGCCTACCCCCCGCGGACACCAACGAACTATACACACCCTCCCTCCGCACGCGCCGTGTCCGAAGTGCAAAGAACCCTTCGACATGGGAAGCACGGTGACTATCTATCTGGATTTGGTGGCGAAAGAAACGCCACCCGCGAAACGCGTTCGGCAAACGCGCGCGTCGACCGGCGCGGCGGCGTGGAAAACGCCCACTGGAAAAGGAAAATCTACCGTCAACCTGGTTTCATCCGACGACGACGACGACGTGGTTCCGGAGTCCCCGAATGACACACACACAAGACGTTTAGGGTTCCGGGTAGGAGACAACGCAACTGGGAGGTCTGGAGAGCATACAAGTACGTCCCCACGTACTTCAGACGAAATAAACTCGTTGCGGGTTGAGTTAAATGCGGCGACTGTTCGCGCGAGGGAAGCGGAAGACGCTCTTGCGGCGGCGGAGATGCGACACGAAGCGGAGGTTGCTGAAGACGACGCGTTGAGTGACCAGGTTGAGTCATTAACTCGAGAACTTGGTAGAGCCAGGGAGCAACTCAAAGCGGCGACGTACGTCGAGGGCCAGGCCAAGACGAAACTGGACAAAGCCACCAGTGAGCTACGGGAACGGAACGGCGAGTGCGTTCGGTTGCGGGGCAAGGTGAGCGCGCTTGAAACGCAGAGAAAGCTGGATCGGGATTTGGCGCACACGGACGGACGGGTGGTGGGCGAGGCGGATCTGGTGAAGCGGTTTGGCGCCGAATCACTCGTGGACCCAAAAGGTACGTATTTGGCCTTTCACCAAATCCCATGAGACTGTTTGCTTGTACAACACTGACACTTTTTGTTTACAACGAAAGTCGCGGTAGAGACCTTGTGCCGCGCGCTGGCGGGAAAAAACAGACAACTGCACGGCCAGCTGGAGGAGTACGGGAAGCTGGTGCTGAAGTATAAGCACGCGGAGCGGGGTTTGCGGGCGGCGCAGGCGAAACTCGGCGAGGACGGCGGTGTCGAAACACATGATGGGCCCCTCGATTTTGAAACCGTGTCCGAAACCCGGGGCGTGAAGCGTGGGGCTTCTTCCGGGTTGGGTATGGGGGACGAAAGAGTTCCCGGGACAAGCCGGGCGTCCCGGGGCTGGGGACGGGAAGAAGGGTTTGGGGACGCAGCGGGGACGCTCGGGACGGCGTTTCCCTCGGCCAAAAACGGCGACTTTTTCGGCAAACCCAAAAATTCCCAAAGACCGGCCGCCGCCACCCTTGTCGGCGGTCCTTTGAGCAGGGTCCCGGCTTTATCGACCGCGCGGAAGATGACCCATGAAAAATCCGGCGAGGACCTGCTGGACGATATTCTCGGCGGCATCGACGCCAACGCCGATTTGAAAGTTTCCAAAAAAATAAAAAGTTTGCAAAAACAAAACCCGGGATCGTTCGTGGGGAGAAACGGGGGCGATGCTGATTTACAAAACCACGGCACCGTAGGGGACGGGTCGGGCCGTGGCGGGTCGTTCATCATTCACGGGCCGGACGGCCGGGGCGGGCGAACCAAAATCGTGCGGCCGGGGAAGAAAAACGAAAACGGACACGACGCGCAAAGCAACGGAGCGCTCGATCAATTTTTAACTCGAAGATGACGCCGCTTCGCGAATCGCGAAACCGGGCGCGTGTTGTGCTAGTCTAGTCTTTTCACAATCATAGTCTACACTGCGAACGTTTACTGTTCATCTTGCCGTGCGGACATCCGACGCAAACAACGCAGTTTTGTTTCAGCTTGCCGTGCGGACAGGGATTGCACTCCGCGCAGTTGCCTCTAAACTTGCCGTGAGGGCAGGGGGTGCACTCCACGCACCTGTCTTTCCGCTTGCCGTGGGGGCAACCGGTGCACGCCACGCAGTCGCTTTTCCGCTTGCCGTGGAGACAGGGGTTGCACGCCGCGCACTTCCCTTTCAGCCTGCCGTGCGGACAGGGGTAGCACGCCGCGCACTGGAGTTTCAGCTTGCCGTGAGGGCAGGGGTTGCAGTCCGCGCAGTTGTTTTTCAGCTTGCCGTGGGGACAGGGGCTGCACTCCACGCACTCGCTTTTCCGCTTCCCGTGAGGGCAGGGGTTGCACGCCGCGCAGCCGTGTTTCACCTTGCCGTGAGGGCAGGGGGTGCACTCTGCGCAGCCGTGTTTCACCTTGCCGTGGGGGCAGGTGTTGCACTCCGCGCAGTTGCGTTTCAGCTTGCCATGGGGGCATGGGTTGCACTCCGTACAGCTGTTCTTCTGCTTGCCGTGAGGGCAGGGGTTGCACGCCGCGCAGTGTTTTTTTACCTTGCCGTGAGGGCAGGGGTTGCACTCCACGCAGCTGTGTTTCACCTTGCCGTGAGGGCAGGGGTTGCACTCCCCGCAGATGGATTTCGCGCTCCCGTGCGAGCACCGTTTCCTTTCCATCCTCTTCGATCTTATTCGTGGAAACCTTATTCGTGAAAACCCAGTGGCGCTTCCAAACGTGGCATCCGCGTGTACGGTCTGCGTTCCGGTCTAGGCAGTCGGGAAGGTAACGTCGACGCAGCACGTATGTCCCTTCGCGCGTCAAGCCTTGTGAGGCCAAGGGCGAACTGCGCGCGGACAACGACGATGAGATTCGATTTTTGTCATTCGCGACGAAAAGTCGAAAAACCGAAAAAAAAAAAAACACTCTTTTTCGAACGAAACACGCCAGTGCTCGCCGCGCGTCGGGCGTGGCTTTTACGCGGAGGGAGAGTCGCGGCGTCCTTTGGTGCGCTCGGAATGCTTCCCAGTGTCGGCGATGGCGACGACCGAGGCGGATCACGCGTCGACCGACCAAACCTCGATCCCTCCGAACGCGGCGTGGAGATTGCGATTGCGTCGACCTCAGCACAAACACGCGAAAAAGAAAAAGAAGACATCGCCACGATGACCTTCCCCGCGTTCCCGCACACGCCGTACGGCATCCAGCTTGATTTGATGCGTTCGTTGTACGGCACGCTTCAAAGGGGCGGTATCGGGGTTTTCGAATCACCGACGGGGACGGGCAAGACGTTATCCGTGTTGTGTTCGGCGCTGCAGTGGCTGGAAGATGAGAAAAGGAGTGCCATGCAAGGTGCTGGTAATTTTGACTGGGACAAAAACAAAGATGATGACAAAAACACCAAAGGCTCCGCCGACCCCGAACCGGACTGGCTTGTCGATTTCGAACACAACAAACGAACTCGTGACTTTGTTGACAAAGAACAACGACGGCGTGAGTCACGCGTAAAAGCGCGACGACGCGCGGAAGAGAAAGACGTCGTGTTTTTTAGTCAGCGACTTCCGAAAAGGGCGTTAAGCGGGGAGGGCGGGTTTGGGCCGGGTCGGAAAAATAACGGAAAAGAAACCGCCGAACATTGCGCGGAACCCAAATCGAAATCCTCCGCGGAACGCGCCGCGGTCGCGGCGTACGCCGCCGCGGTTGCCAGAGGCGCGTCTAGGGACGAAGCCGTGGAGGAGGCTGAGTTTCTGGCGGACGACTGGAGTGACGAGAACGGCGGCGGTAAAAACACCGGTACGCGTTGCGCGTTTCCCAAATCAGGAGCCTCCCCGCGTTCCCACGCAAGACTGACACTTTGTTTTACTTATCGCAAGACGCGTATCTGAAATCGATCAGGAGCGACGACACCTCGTCGGACGAAGACGACGAGCCGGTGAAACGAGGTGGAGCGCACGGAAACGGTGGTCCTAAACGGTTTTCGGGCTCTAAAGGGTAAGTATTTCCCAATAAACACATTCCGCCGACTGACTGCCCATACAAGACTGACATTTATTTTTACAATCTCAGGTTCAAAAAAGACGACCCCGAGTCACCAGACCCTGACCTTCCCACTTCGCAGATCATTTTCTGTTCAAGAACGCACTCGCAGCTGACGCAAGTCGTGGGGGAGTTGCGCTCGACGGTGTTTGGGGGAGGGATTGGTGGGGGCGACAAGAACAGCGACGACCGGCGAATCGCCGCCGTCGCGGTCGCGTCGCGACGCCAGCTCTGCGTCAACGCGGACGCCCTTGCTGTGGGTGGGAGCTCGGGTGCGAGGCTCAACGAGCGGTGTTTGGAGCTCGGCGAGGAGGCGCGGAAACGAGGTCCGGGAAAGACAAAAGAATTGGGAAAGGAGGACGGCGCAAAAGAGACAACTCAAAAGGGGAAGAAAACGCAAGAAAAGCAAAAGGGGTGTCCTTTCCTCGCCAAGCGCCGCGCCGCGGTTTCCGAGCTCGCGGAAGAAATTTTGGCCACCCCGATGGACATCGAGGACCTCGCGACTGCGGGGGTGAAGCGGAAAGCGTGCCCGTACTACGCGTCAAGACAAGCGCACCCGCGCGCGGATATCATCTTCGCGCCGTACGCCAGTCTGTTGCACCCGGAAACGCGACAAAGTTTGGGCATCGAGTTAAAAAACGCCGTGGTGATTTTCGACGAGGCGCACAACTTGGCGGATGCGGTGCACGGCGCGTTTGGTGCGCAGCTCACGGGGGCGCAAATTGTTTCGGTCGAAAAAATGCTCGCCAACTACACGGTACATATTTCCCACCACGTTCCGCCTCCCTGATCGGCCCGATTACCCTGACTGTTTACTGCACTGTATTCAATACAGTGCACTGTATGGAGTACAGTATACCCTTTCCAATCCCTCATACACATCATGACCGACTGACACTTTCTTTTGTGCCGTACAAGGACCGGTTCCACCAGCGCCTCGCGCCGCAGAACCTGCGGCATCTGCGAACGTTGAAACTGCTGTGCGTTTCGTTTTTGAAACACCTCCGAAGTGACACGGATGGTGGTGTGGAGGGTAGCCATGATACAATTGATGGAGATACAGGTGGTAGTCACGGAGGTGGTAAGACATCAGCCTCATTCCAAAACCACCCGGGTTCAACTCCGGGCGGAACCGTAAAAACGCTGAACGATTTTCTGTTCGAGTGCGGGTGCGACGCCGTGAACGTGTTTTCGTTAACCAGGTGGCTCAGGGAATCGAAAATCGCGCACAAAATAGCGGGGTACGCGGAGTCGAGGTTTTCCGCGACAGATGAACAAGGAGGTAATGAGCTGGGCAACCTGCCTCACCGCGATGCCTGGGACGGTTGGGGCGACGATTCGTTGGGGTTTGGCGCGACGACGCTTTCGCGGAGTTTGCTTTGCGGCACGGGAGCCGAAAAAAGCAACAAACCGTCCGTCGGATCGGTCCACGCGGTTTCCGCGTTCGTCACCGCGCTGGCGTCCGCGGACACGGACGGGCGCGTGCTTGTTGAAAAAGAAACCATCGTCACCGTGCCATCGGTGGGAACTTCAACTCCTTCGGTTTCATCTGAGTTGAAAGGAGGTTTCAAAGCAGTTGCAAGGAGCCGCGGCAGCGACGGCGGTCGGTTGAAGTTCGTGTTACTGGACGCCGCGGCGCGGTTCAAATCGGTCGTGGACACCGCGAAGGCGGTGGTGTTGGTGGGCGGAACCTTGTCGCCAATCCACGAGTTGGCGCGGTCGCTGTTTCCGAACGCGGAGATGATTGTTGCCGCCGGGGGTACTGGTACTTGTACGGAGGGTACCGATGGTACTGACACGAAGGTTACCGACGGTACCACGAAGGGTAGCGACGGTACGAACACTGGTACTGGCACTAAAACCGAGGGTACTACTGAGGGTACTAAGGGTACTGATGGTACTACTACGGGTACTAGTACGGGTACTACTGGTGCCCCGAACGGTACTACCACGGGTATTACCGGTCTTCCGAACGGTACTACCACGGGTACTACCGGTATCCCGACCACTCTTGCGGGTACTCCTCCGGACCTTCCTCTCCCCGAACTCGTCCCGAAACCGAAACCGAAACAGGTATCCACGATTTCCTGCGGCCACGTCGTGCCAATCGACGCGTTGTTGCCGTTAGCGGTGCGGTGCGGTCCGTCTGGAAAGGTGTTGGACTTTTCGTTCAAGTCAAGGTTCGAACTCGGCATGATGGTAAGTAACCGCGCGGTTTCCAAATTATAGACGACTTGTTTGCGCATACTCGTCCTGCGAAGGGACGTGTTACCTCTGCCCTGACTGTTTGTTCACACGGCGCGATACACAAGACGTTAACCACTTTTCTTTCACCACGAAGGACGAACTCGGCCTCGTGATTTGCAACGCGTGTCAAGTATCGCCAGGCGGCGTCGTGGTTTTCTTCCCGTCGTTCGCGTACGCGGATGTTGTTTACCAACGCTGGGTCGTCACCGGCATCGCGCAGAGAATAGCAAAGATAAAAACCGTGTTTCGAGAACCGCGAGCCGCGGCGGACGTGGAAGTCGCGTTGCGAGCGTTTTCGCTTGCCGTGGAGCGAGGGTCGCGGAAACGAAAGCGGGAAGGAGAAGGTATGATGACTAATCAGTCTGTATCTGGAGAAGGTACGACTAATCAGTCTGTGGTGCCCTTAGTACCTGGTACTACTTCTACTCCTCAAACTCCTCAAACAAATCAACCCACTCAAACCGGCGCTTTGATGCTTTGCGTGTGCGGAGGTAAGCTGAGCGAGGGGATTAACTTTAAAGACGAGCTCGGGCGGCTGGTCGTGATGGTCGGGTTGCCGTACGCCAACCCCGAAGAGCCCGAGTTGAAAGCGCGGATGGCGTATTTGGACGAGACGGGTACGGGTAAACAGTCTGGGAAAAAATCGGTAACAGCAGAGTTGGTTGGACACAGGGTTAACACAAAGTCCTCACGGGGTCGATCCTACTACGACGCGCTTTGTATGCGCTCGGTGAACCAGAGCGTGGGGCGGGCGATTCGGCACGTCGGGGATTTCGCCGCGATTCTTTTCTGCGACAAGAGGTTCGCGCCGGCGCGGTCGACCGAACAAAACTCGGAGACTAACAAGCCACAGAAACTAACAGGCGTCCCGTCCCAGCTCGCGCATTGGATCGGGGAGCGGCTGCAAACCCCCAATGGGTACGGGCAAACCCAAAGCGCGCTCGCCAGGTTCTTCGCGCAGAAAAGGAAGGAGGGGAGATGATGAGGGAGGAGGATGGATGGGCTAGCAGACAGATTGAAAAAAAAAAGTCACAAGTCAAAAAGTTAAATCACTTCTTCCAAGAATCGAGCCGTTTCGATCGTGGTCGAATCTCGACGGTGCGCAGTCATCAGTTACGCCCGCGCGCGCCCTCGGAAGCAGTGGCACGCGTTACGTCAACGCGCGTGGAAAGTATCGCCGCGCACCTGAAGGGTATTCAAAAACTCGCCATGGGTGACGCCGAGCCGCCCAGGTCGTACGTCACGGAGGTGGTCGTCCCCACGTCCGTACCTGAGCCGTTCGATTTCGGCGACGACGCATTTTCATTCGGGGCTGGCGACGATGGCATCGCCCGCGTGCTTGATGACCCCGGGTATTTACTAGGCGTTGAGAGAAACGCAGGGAAGGCTTCCAAAGCCGCGCCGACTGCGTTCGCGAACTCGCGCCACGCGGGGTACAGAGGGCCGTCGGAAGCCACAGAGGCGGCGAAGGCTGCGCAACAAGCGGTCGCGGATGAGCTCGATTTGCTCGCGGACGGCAGAGAGCCATTTTTCGCGGAGGAAGAATCCCTGGGAGTGCTCATCGGCACGATCGGTGGCTCACGACCGTCCAAGCTCGTCGCCGCGGCCAAAGCAATTGAACTCGATGCAAAAGCAGCGCGCAGGGCGACGGAGATGAAGAGGTACGGACGAGGTGCGCGACCGGGAACTGCGTTTGGGTCGTCTTCATCCAGACACAAACAAGCCTCGTTGCCGAAATCCATCTACTCGCAAGACGTCCTAGTTCGAACCCAAAAGAAAGTTGAACGAGAGTTACGCGAGACGAACGCCCGGGCGCCGTTCATAACCGCGCAGTACGGCGTGAAACTGCCCGCCCCGGTGAGCGCGATGCAGATCGGGGACGCCTCCGCAAAAGCGCGCGCGCGAAGAGCGGCGCTGAGCGCCGCGAAAAGCGTGCAACACCAAAGGCCGTTCTCCGCCGGACCGTTAAGGTCGTTCGACCGCGACGAATCGTTTCGCGAGCCCACACTTGGTGTGTGGAGGGTCAACGCCAACGTCAGGCACGACGTGACCGACCCGATTTCCGTTTCGTTCCAGGACGCGAAACGCGCGCGCGCCGTCGCGGCGCTCCGGGCAAAGGAGGAACGCGACCGGCGAGACCCCAACGGGTTCCGCCCTCCCAGAGTGGACCGGAGCAAGTACCCGTCTTTGAAAACTTTCCTCGGGGCGCAACAGCAACGAACACGTGAAGTTAGGGAACAGATGCCCGGGTACGTCGACGCCGCGCGAGTCGCGGCGGCGAAAACGCGCGAGGCGGACTACTCGCGAAAGGCGAAGGAAACGAGCGGGGTGTTGCTGTCGCCCGGTGAGACTCAGGAATTGTCGTATGGGCAAACAGTCAATGCAGTTGCGGGAAACGCGCCCGTGGATACTGAAAACGCGCCCGCGCTGAGGGCGTTCATTCAACTCACGGAGACGTTCAGAAGCGGGAGTTTGAGTGCAGATGCTGGTGACATGGAACGCGCTTTGATGGTCGCCGCGGCGGACGCGGCGAAGGAAGCGGTGGAGCTTGCGGCGGCGGCGGCGGCCAAAACGGCGCTCGCGGCGGCGGACGACGACCAGGACGCAGTCGCGTTAATTGCGGAGGGAATCGCGGAAGCTGTGTACGAGGATACGCAAATGCTTAAACAGGTGGAAGGGGTTGTTACGCCCACGAGACACACCGTCCCGGGTGCGTTTATTCTGGGCCAGAACCCGCGAGGATCGCCGCGGTCTTTGTTTGGCCCGGCCGCGTTTAGCGGAGGCGAAAAACACGAGGTTCCTGGGGCGAAGAAAAACATCCAAGAGCCTTTCTTGACTGCTGAGGAACAGGTCGTACATCAGTTAGCAGCGATGACCCCTGAGCAGCGAAACGCGGCGCGCGCCAAGGCTTCCAAAGGGTGGAGCGGGGACTTCACTGGGGTTTTTTACGAACAGGCGGGCGCCGCGCTGCCTACTTGGAACGAAAAGCCGGCTGTGTCCGAACCAAGTCCTTCCGTTGGCGGCGACGCGGAAGCGTTTGACAAGTCCTTGGATGCGACTGATGGGGACGTTGATGCATTAGCCGTTACGTTCATCGGCCCGAACGCCGCGGAACTCGCCTTCCGAGCGGTTCATCCCGACGCCCCCAAAGAAGTGACCGAGGAAGCGGCCCAGAAACGACGCGACGAAATGAAAAACGCGTACAAGTCGCCAAACGAGCTCGCCGCAGCAGAGGCTGCACAAAAAGCGTGCGAAGGCCTGGACCCTACGGACCCGGCAACAGTACAGGATGTGAAACAGGTACGGCCTTGGGCCTTTCCCAAATCCCGTCAACGACTGTTTGCCGAATGTCCAGAGTAATTACGTACTGTAATACACCTTACGAACATTACGAAAGACTGACACTTTTCGTTACCGTTCGCAGCGGTTGGCGGAGATGGGCATCGTGTTTTTCGGCACCGGCGCGGATGCATTAGCGTTCAAAGCCGCGTTTCCGGAACACGCCGTTCCCACCGTTCCCAAAACCGAAGGTGCAGATGCGGAAAAGGGTTCGAACACCGAAAAGGATTCAAAGATCGTGTTGACCAAACCCGTTCCTTTGTCTCACGTCACCGGCGCTGCTGGGCTGGCGGTGCGGTTCATCGGGGGAAACGCGGAGGCGTTGACGAAACAGGTACGTATTGCTAGTGCACTACTAGTAACGTTTACCAGTACTGTGGTAAATTGACACAGTACTAGTAACTGTTACTATGGTAACTGTTACGAACCCATACTCAAGACTCGTGACTGACACTTTTCTTTTCCAAAACAGGCGCTCGATTTGGACGACGAGCTCGACGCCGACGCGCGGAAAAATCCGGTCACGTCATCGGACGCTGAAGCCGCTGAGCTGGCGGATGCGCTGCCGTCGACGCCCGAAAAAACTGCGAATGAAACCAGCGAAGAACCGAGTGACCAAGCTCCTTTTTCGGATCCCACCGAGCCACTTTCGTCGGCGCAGGAACAGGCGTGGTCGCGAGCGGGCGCTTCCGTGCCTGGAAAAACATCGGCGTCGCCCTTCGTGACAGCCGCTAACGCGGCGGACGTTGAAACCGCTTCAGCTTTCGCGTCATCGGCTGAAATCTCAGCTGAACTCGCCGCGGAGGCGCTTTTGAAAGGCGACGATGCGGTGACCGAGGCGTTCGCGAACGAGGCGTTCCCGCTGGAACACGAAACAGTCATCGACGCCGGGTCCGGGGCGACTGTGCCGACTTCGCTGGTTGCGCCCCTGGCGGATGAAAACGTACGAGACGCGAGCGGCGCGGGTGGGGCTCCAGACTTCACGAAAGATATTCTGGAACGAGCCGAGGCGATTGCACGTGCGGCGACGACGATAACGGAAGATACCCGCGATTCAGGTGTGACGGAAGATGAAACGCAACCGAGCGCGTGATCGTAGCGACGCTGTGTGACTGATAAATAATTTCATACTCGTGCCCACTTTCGCGAGTCGTATTCTTCGTCTTTCGCACCCTTCCGTCCTTCACTTCGCTCACTTCACCGCGCCAGGATCCGACGTCGGTGCGACGTGTCCCGCGTCGCGCTTTCCACCTGCCTGGCACCGGGCGATGCTCGCGTGTCGCGTGTCACCGCGCGCCTTATCGGTGCCGCACGTCTCGCGTAGTCGATGCGGGATCGCGAAAACGCGATGTCCAACGCGGACGTGGCACCGTGCTTCACAGGTCGGACGTTCCAACGGCGGAACGCGGCAACACCCTAAATCTGTGCCGCGGATCCGGGTCGCCGTTTCCGCCTTCGCGAAAGACGACGAGCCAAGCGACTCGAGCACGAAGCGAACGCTAAGCGCGCTGGACAGCTTACTCGGGGTGGACACACCGGATCCGCTTGACGTGGTGGATGGCGAACTTTACGACGAACCGGCAGCGATCAAGGTTCCAATCATCTACACCGCCATGGCGGGGAAAGGCGCGATTGCGGGTGGGAGCTTGGTTGGCGGTGCGCTTGTTGACGTCGGCGGTGTGAAAATCGGTGCGACTTACATCGCCATCACGGTTGGTTTACCGGACCGATCCACGAGACAGCAGCGCGAAAAAGGAGTGAGCGGTATCGAGTTGGACTTTTGCATCGACACCGCCTGTACCACGAACTTCATTCTCCCGCAAGTCGCGTACGGGTTGGACGTGCAAATCGTGGGTTCCAATCCGGACGGGGTTGGCGCGACGGGGGCTGTGCAGGGGGGGCAGGAGATGCTACTAGGAACCGCGAAACTAGGAAGCGACGCCGACGACAACACTGGGATCGCCGCCATCACCGGCCTGTCCGCTCAAATCGTCCAAGTTCCCGCCCCCGGAACCGCCGGGATTCTAGGCCGGGCCTTCCTCAACTGTTTCGCCGCGGTGGAGTTCGACTGGAGATGCGATGTCGATCTTTTTGGGAGCGTTTTGTTTCACCAGGAGTACAACTTCGAGGCAGAGTTACTAAACGACGAAAAGGCGGTGACTAAAAACCTCGACGAGCTTCCCTGCGGTTTGTTATCCGTGAACGTCACCGTGAACGGGATATCCATGCCCGCGCTGATCGACACGGGGGCGCCGCAGACCATCATCAACCGAGCCGCTGCATTGCGAGCGGGAATTGGGCTTGTGAGCGACGGCGACGGTATCGGCGAATCCAAAAACGAAACCCAAAATAAAAATAAAACGAAAACAAATACCGGCTGGAACCCGTTCGCGGCGGTGCAGGATGCGATTTCGCGAGGCCGGGAACAAGCGCTGGGGAGCTCGGGCGCGGTGACTGTGATGGGAGCGGGCGGACGCCCGGAACGGCTGGATAAAGCGAAGGATTCAGCGAGTGTTAGGTTCAATATAGGCGACCAAGGCGTTTTCCTGACGTCTCCTCAAATCTTAGTCGGCGAGCTGGAAGCGTTTCGCGTTGGGTTGGGTTTAAAACAAGACTCAGCGCCTGAGTTGGGGGACGGCGCTCCGGGGGTTATTTTGGGGTTGGACGCGTTGATGTCCGTCAAAAGAGTCGTGCTGAGAACAACACCGGGGGAGGGAAAGATGCGATTGTTTTTGTAGCGGGGTGGGAGGGGAGTGAAAATAAAATACATTTGCTCAAAGAAACCAAAAGTACATGTACTTTCTTCTTTATCTAACTAAATCAGTCCGCGTCGCGCCCGCGGGAAGGAGGATGCCTCCCAAGCGCAGGCGTTCCGAGGAGACGCAGGAGCAGGACGCGGTGGAGTCCGCGGCGAAAGCGGCGCGGGACGTGGCGCTTCATTACAGCAACCGGGACCAGCAGTCCACGGTTCAAAGACAACACTCGCCGATATACAACCTGCGGTGTTTGAACAACTGGGTGAAAAGCAGTTTGATTGGGACGTACGTCATGGAACGCGATCGGGTTTTGGATTTCGCGTGCGGCAAGGGGGGCGATTTAACCAAGTACAAGAAAGCCAAGGTTGGTGCGTACGTCGGCGTGGATATCGCGCTTGCGTCTGTACGAAGGGACGCCACCGAGAGGTACAACGGAGGAGCCTACCCGTTCCCCGCGAAATTCATCGCGGCCGATTGCTTCGCGGTGGATTTGACGAACGAAGGCGGGCTGGAAAAAAAAAGCTTCGACGCCATCTCGTGTCAGTTCGCGATTCACTACAGCTGGTCAACGGAAGAACGCGCTCGGCAAAGCTTCCGAAACGTCGCCAAGCTGTTACGACCGGGCGGGCACTTCATCGGCACCACGGTTGATGCTAACGTTTTAGTCCGAAAGCTTCGGGAAACGGATGGGTTGAGTTTCGGAAACAGCGTCGTGGAGGTACGTGTCGGGGCTTTCCCAAATCCAGACAATGTTCACGGCCCCTGGTCGAGTGCACTACTCGTGATGTATGTAGCATTGCCAGTACGGCCGTAACATTTACCAGTACTGGCAACTCGACTCAAGACTGACCCTTTTCTTTTCCAAGCACAGGTCAAGTTCAACGATTCCCTGAAATCGAAGCTCTTCCCGTCAACACAAGGCCCTTTCGGCCACCGGTACCAGTTCACCCTACAAGACGCCGTTACCGAGTGCGACGAGTGGATGGTCCCGAAAAAGGATTTCGTGGACCTGGCGAACGAGTTCGGGTTGGAGCTGGTGGAGTGGCGTAATTTTCACGACTTCGCGGGGCACCGGCTCGGCGGGGGTGGAAACGGGATCGGGAATGGAAACGGGAGTGGAACGGCTTCGTCAAGTGGAACGGCTTCGTCAAATGGAAGTAATGACGCGTCCCAACACAAAGCGGCCCGAGATTTATGGCGGCAAACCACACACGGCGGAACCCCGGAAAACAGCAACATGTCGAGTGACGAGTGGGAAGCCGCGCGCCTGTACGCCGCGTTCGCGTTCCGGATGAGCGGGTCGGGTACGTGTTGCGCGTTTCCCAAATCAGGCGGTACACTGTTTACGGACCCGTTCGTGACGTCCACTAGTCATTAAAAGGAAGTGCACTACACACAGTACAAACGCCACTGTGGAGGCCCGAGTACGCCCGACTGTGTCCGGCCCGAATCCCGCCTCCATGTTTCCTCATACACGTTACGGGAAGACTGACACTTTTATTTTTACAATCACCCAGCCTCCGCCGCGGCCGCCGCGGTTTTGAACCGCCCCGACCCGGGCGCGGCGAATCGAATCGAACTGAGCGACGTGCTCGTGTTAGCGGGAGCGGCGTAGTCGGCGGGCGTAGTTGGCGTAATAGTAATCGGAAGCAGTTGGAGCAACGATAATCATCATCAAACGTAAAATACTCGCGCGAGTAGCAGTAACCGCAATAAGACGGCGCCCGTGAAAGTAACCGTAAGCGCGCGGTGCGGGCCGGTTTTTAAACGCCGGGCGCGAGCTCGTTACGTTTGGCACGTTCATTATGTAGTTGTTTATTGTCAGAAATCCGCAATCCGCGGTAAAATCGCCCTCGCGCCCTGCGTTCGTTCCCGTCGTCTCGTGAGTGTCGTAAATCCGAAAGTTAAAACGTACCGCCCATACCCGCCCGCGGTACCCTCCGTAATGGACTCTGTTTTTCGCTTGGGTGAATTGCCCATACAACTTTTCGTGAAATTGTCACAGTACCCTCCGTACCAGTCACGGAGACTCAAAATCACGCAGTCGTCTTAGTACCCGCCGCCGCCGCCGCGGTCGTCGTAGCCGCCGCCCCTGGACGGGGGCGGTCCGCGGTCGTCGTAGCCGCCGTAGCCGCCCCTGGACGGGGGAGGGCCGCGGTCGTCGTACCTTGGCGGGCCGCGATCGTCGTAACGGGGGGGGGGGGCGCCCCTGTCGCCGTACCCGCCGCCGCCGCCGTACCCGCCGCCGCCGCCGCCGCCGCCGCCGCCTGACGCGCCGTCGTGCGAGAACCGACACGTCTGTCGAGAGCACCGGCCCTTCTGCCAGTCGTAGCACACGCCCGCGGAGATCGGCGCGCCGCGGTTGTCGCCGCCGTAGCCGCCGCGGTCGCCGCCGTAGCCGCCGCCGCCGCCGCCGCCGCCGCCGCCGCCGCCGCCCTCGTGCGTGAACCTGCAGTTGTCCCTGGTGCAGTTGCCTCTTTGGAAATCGCGGCAGGTGTTGTCGCGGGGGGGGGGCGGGCCTCGGTCGTCCCCGCGCGCGCCGCCTGTTACGTTCTCCGCCCTGCCCTTACCCTTGCGCTCGTCGAAGCTCTCGTCGTACTCCACCCGGGAGCCCTCGTCGAGCATGTTCCCATCGGAAATCGCGCTGAAGTGACAGAAAACGTCGTCGCCGCCGGCTTCGGGGGTGATGAAACCTGATGGAGTGAGTTTGGGAGGGTTTGGAATCGAAAGGGGGGTTAGACGGGGGATCGAGAATTGAGTGCGAATTGAATTGATGAACGCGATCGGCGATCGGGCCAACGGTGACCCAGGTGGCAGGTAGGTTCCACGTCGACCCGACCGGATCGCGCGGAGGTCCGACTGGACGCGTGACTCATCCGTCACGAGACGTGGACGTGGTGACGTGACACGCGCGGTGGACGCCGGTCCGGCGACGTGTACCGCCCATCGGCGAGATCTGCAAAAAAATACGCGCCGATTGCGAAAGGGCGGGGCGCCGACGCGAAAGCGAAATCGGCGCGCCAATCAACCCCGACGCGATCGGTGATTCGCGCGACGCGATACACGAAAAAGAAATGACGTGTTACGTACCAAACCCTCGCGAGTTCCACCTGCCCGCGATGCCGATCTTGCGACCGGCGCCGCCGCCGCCGTACGCGCCGGGGGACCTGCCGCGGCCGCCGTCGGCTTGAGGGCGATCGTCCTGTCTCGGCGACCTGGACCTGCTTCGCGAATCCCTGCCGCGGGGAGGGGGGGAGCGGTCGCGGTCTTCGTCGCGTCCTCTCTCGGGCGAGGCGCCTCGGGCGGCCTCGGGCTCGGGCTCGGGAGTCGGGGAGCGGGGGGGTTCTTCGTCAGCCATCTTGTGTGGGGGTGGCAGATCGACTGTGGCGAGATCAATGCGCGATTGGATGTTTTTGAAGCGGCGGCGATGGATCCCAAAGGAAAAAAGAAAAGTCTTCTGTACTTGCACTTGTATGGGCAAACAGTGTTGGGATTTGGGAAACACAAACGGAGTCTTCACATCGCGTTTTTGAAAAACGCTGTCAGCCTTCCTTTTCCGTCTCAATCACCCTTCCGCACTGCTCGGCGCGCCATGGCGCGGAAGAAGAAGGCGTCTTCAGGTCGCGGAGCGGGTCCGTCCGGGGGCGCGCCCCCGAGCGTGATGGCTGCTTCCTCTTTGGTGTCGGCGCACGTCGGCGCACCCAGCGGTGTCGGTGAGGAACCCAAACCCGGTGGAGACGAGGTTGGCATGTCCGAGACGACGAATGAGATGGCGACGAGTCAGGGTGATGCTTCGGTGCCCTCTCTCCACGCAAACGTGGGACGTGACGAGTCGTCACCCGAGAACGCACCCACGGAAGACACGTTGAACCAGGAGTCCCAACGCGAGCCGCCCGCGATGCGGTTCCGGTTCGACAGCCACAAGAAGCTGGTGTGGGGAGGGGACGGGAGCGCGCCATCGGGTGACGGCTCAGATTCGAGGCTGAAAGAAGACTCCGACTCGGACGCGCGCGAGGTTCCGGGCACGACGAGTGAAGCGCACACCACGGAGCTTGTTCCGGGTACGGAACACACGCCATTGCCGGTGACTGGCAAGCAGTCACAATTCACACCACAAACGCAACCGCCTCCTGAGGTTTGCCAACCCACACCGACGGTGGCGGAAATCGTGGAGCTGGAAACGGCAGATCCCGATTCATCACCCGGATCCAACGCGCGACGGTTGCGAAGCTATGGGCAAACAGTCTTGGGGATCGGTCACGATGACTGTTTGCCTGTGCCTGAAAGTTCCCCCGACGATAATGACGACTATAATGCCGACGACTTAGTCGTCGTCCGCGAGTTAAACGAACGCCTCGAGACCGCGCGAGGAGTTAACGGCGAGTCGTCGACCTGGGCGTCGGGCGCGGAGGAGACGTGTCGTGTGTGGCAGGACAAGGCGTTTGACTTGGAAACGGAACTCGCGGACGAACGGTCTCTCCGAAACCAGACGCATCAATCGGGCGACTACTCACAGCTCTTAAGCTCCGACCTAAACATTTTACAACTAGCCGACACCGGCCGGATGTCTGTCGCGCAATCGACGGTGCTAAACTTGGTCACCGCCGCCGCGGAAAACGCCGCGTTCGCGTTGGGGTCGCGGTCGCGCCAATCCGGTACGGGCTTACGGGCGCGTTTCCCAAATCATAGACTACTCCACGTTTTACCTCTAACGCGCATGTGACTGTTGTCCACACGGCGCGACGTACTGGTACCAGAAGGGAGGTCTTACCTCTGACTGACTGTTTACTCATACATTACGAAAGACTGACACTTTCTTTTTCGTGGTATCAGCGGTGGATGCGCTTACCGGAATTTCGAAACTGAATCTCGAACGAGCGGTGGAAACGGCGAGGGCCTTAGCGGTTGACGAGACGTCGACTACGTGGCGAGAAAAACTCGCAGCCGCCGAGGCGAAACACGCGCAAATCGTCGAGCGACTGCAAGGGAAACTCGCGGAGGCGGGTAGACACGCGGAGCTTGCGATGGGCAGCACACACACCACGGCTTTCGAAGCGCAAGGGACGATAAAAACTTTGCGACAAACAATCGATACCTTGGAAGACGAGTTACACAAAGCAAACAGCGCCAGGCGCGACGCCGAGGCGATTTGCGAAACGCTTGAAACCAAATCTGGCGCGTACGGACAAACCGTGCGAGATCTCGAGAACGGTTACGCGAAATCCAAGGAGGAGTGGTACCAACAGACACGGGCGGTTACGAAAAAACTGCAAGCCGCGACTGACAAAGTCGACGAGCTTAAACGGTCGCTTCTGGACGCGGACGCCGAGGTTGGGATTTTGAAAAAGCAAGTCGCGGCGGAGAAGGAGGTGCGTATTTTGCGTTTCCCAATCCCAAGACTGTTTGGTCCTGTATGGAGTGCAGTTACGCAAGTCTTCCCACTACAAGAAGTGCACCTGAAAACAAGACTGTTTGCCCACTGTGCATAAATCGCCCAGCACAAGACTCGCGACTGACCCTTTTCGTTACCAATCGCAGATGCGAAACTTGGGGAAGGAATCCAACGAGTCCGCGACGCGCGAACGACGACGTCACGATTTACGGGTTGAAGAGCTTGAACTCGCTGTGGATTCGCACCGACACAAAGCCGCCACGCTTGAGGTGAGGTGTTGCGACTTGGAGATGGTCGTTGTTTCGCAAAAAACGCAGATTGTTTCGCTGGGCGATTCGCTGAAAGAAGCGAGGGACGAAACTGATACCTTGCGCCGCGAAATCGAATCGACTTCCACTTCGATGCACTCGTTGAAACAAAGTTCCGCGAAATCTGCACAAGCCGCGACGCAAAGCGAAGCGCGTTTAGTTAAAGCCAACGCCAGGGTCTGTGCGCTGGAAAAGGCTCTGGCGGAGACGACAACACGAAACGAGAGTTGCCGACTGTTTGCGCATACGACGCGCACATCAACCGACGACGTTAGGGCGCGTCTCGACGACTCGGCGTTCGCGGAATGTGACGCGTCCTCAAATTCCAATCTCACCTCGCCTTCGACACACCGAGCTTTTCACCAATCAACAGACCAAAAGACAGACCACCTCATGAAAGAAACGACCGTCGCGCTGCTTCGCCAGGAACTGGACGCGTTACGCCGGGTAGCGGAGATCCAGGAGGAAGAGGTGTGCCGGGCGTCAGAACAAGCCGCGCGGGCGGCGGAGGAGGCGGCGCGGATGGACGACGGCTCGGGGGATGGACAGTGGACGGACACATCAGTGAGCAAACAGTCACACACGTTTCAAAACCAAATCGCCGCCGTCGCCGCCGCGGGGGTTCCACGGGCGCTGCTTGAACGGTGGCGAGTGGAGACGTTCAAGTTGTTGTTACAGCAACGGGAAGGCCCGGTTGCGTTGGCGGCGCAGCGCAGGGAGTTTGCCGGAATCAAGGAGGGGTTACGGGAAACGATCGCGCGGGAGGCGGCGATCGGTAAGGAGTTGAAGACACGAGTTGTGGAGTTGGAAGAAAGGCTGGACGGTTCCCGGAAATACCATTCGGCGAGGGAAGATGCGTTTAAAAAAAACCTTCAACAACGAGACGCGACGATCATAGGGTTGCGCAAAGAAACCAATGAGTTAACAAGCTTGGTGAAAACCGCGGCGCATGAGTTCGGCGCAACGGTTGCGTATTTCGAAAACGCCACGGCGGCGGTTGTGGTTTCGCAGAAGAGAAGAATCACTCGGTGCGAAAACGCAGTGCACGCGGCGCGGTTGGTTGTCCAGACCACGACGCAGGTAAAATTCGACGCGAAGCGGGTTTCGAACGAATCGACAAGAGAGATTGAGTTCGCGCTACGCGCGCGAGACCAGGCCCTTGAAGCCGTGCGGGACACCGCGAAACACTTTGACGAAGAGATGGCGAGCGTCAAGGTACGGCCTTAGGGCTTTCCCTGCAATCCCGCCTCTGCGTTTGCCCACACAAGACGTTAACCACTTTTCTTTTACAAGTACAGGGGGAGTTACGCGTGGCTAAACAGGAGCTGCGCCGGTGCGAAAGTTCGCTGGAGGAATCTAGACGCGAAGAGAAACGCTTAAGGCGCGAGGTCGTGGAGGTTTGCGACGCTTCGGAGAAGGCCACGACGAAAGCGGTGGCTGGCGCGGTGGAGTTGGTTGTGAAAAGGGAGTTTGACAAGCACGAAAGCCAACAAAGGCGGCTACGGCTGGCGGCGGAGGTACGTGTTGGGGCTTTCCCAAATCATAGACAACTGTTTGCCGATTGTCCATACATCGCCCAATACATACTGACACTTTGTTTTACCTACCGTAAGACGAGCGGTCGGGAAAGCGAACGGCTGGCGGTGAAAGTCAGAACGCTCACGAAACAACTCGTCACGCTCGAACGCGAGCGCGACAACGAGCTTGGCGCTGAACGACAAATTCACGACGAAAGTTTGCGCAAAAAAGACGCCGTGATACGCGAGCTTCGAATCGCGCGAGACGCGCTGCTCGCAGAAATGCGCGTCGCGAAAGCCACGGCCGCGGCGGCGCACGCTTCGCGACGCGTCGAACACGCGGCACGTTTGGAAATGCTAGACTGTTTGCCCATAGAGCGGATTAATCACGGGTCGCCTGAGAGGTTAACAACCCGAACAAGGTCCGCGAGGTCTTCTCCGTTCGCGTCGCCGATGAAGGCGTCGCCCGCGGTGCGCAAGGAAAAAACGACCAACCTGCGCTCGTTGCTCGCGGCGCAGGCGCAATCGGCTATTCAATCGCCTCGACCGAAAGGAATGGAAAATAACGCGCGACTTTGCGATTTATCCGGCGCTTCGGACGACGACGACTGCGCGCCGACCGAATTGCCCTCCGTGTCCCTCGCGGACCTGGAGAAATCGCCGTCGTGGCAACTACAACGCCGCCTCACGAGCTTAGAAGCCAGGGCCGCGGCGCTGTTGCTTGACGAGGAGGACGAAGCGGCGAGGAGGTAGTTTGGGAAGTTTTGTGTCATAAAGTATTTGCCACTCTCGAGTTTTTGCCACTCTACTCTCTACCAATCGTCGTGAAATATGCGACACTCCTTGTCCTCGATCGGATGCCTACCCGTCACTTGTCCCCCGCCTCGCCCGGCGTGGCGGTTCCGGAACGGGTCGTGCTTTCGTGTGTTACGTCCGCGTTTTGGGTTTGAGCACTCGGAATGGGCAAGAAGAAGAAGTCCTCTGGGGGGGCTGGTTCTGTGGGGACGGACGGGCCGTCACTGGCGAGTGACGACGTTTTACGAGGGGAAACCCTTTCTGCGATCGAACTGCGGCACGAGCTGGAGCTCGCGGAGGTAAAGAAAACCACGGCGCACATGACCGGGAAGAAGGAGCAGATGGATGTTTTGCGAATCGAGGGATTGGTGACGGACCGGCAGTACCTGGAGACGCGGCGGTGGGAGGAACTGCGGAAGGACGATGAAGATGAAGAGGGTGCAAAAAAAGAGGAGGCTGAGAAAAAAGATGACGTCGCGCCTCCCGTCGCGGCGATGAAATCCGTTTCTTTGAGTAGTGCAGGTGATGACGAAGACGACGGTAAAAAACACGAAACCCTGGCACAAGCAAAAGGCGAAACCTCTGGTATGACCAAAGCCATGAAACGAAGGGTAAAAAAAGAAAACGAGGAACGCGAGAGGGACGAGCGCGTCGAGTTTGAGAAGAGCCAAGCCGGCCCGAGCGACGGCGAGCTCGAATCGAAACGGCTACGCTCGGTTCTCTCGCCGTTGGGTTTTCGAGTGGACGAAGTCAAGGCGGACGGGCATTGCTTGTACCGCGCGATCGCTGATCAGCTGGCGAAGGTGGTGCCGGAACACGCGCAGAGTGGGTGCGGGTACCAGGAGTTGCGCACAATAGCGGCGACCGCGATGCGAAACGAAGAAAACGCGTACCGCCCGTTTCTGGAAAACGTCGAAACCGATTCGGATTGGGCGGCGTACCTAAACGAAGTGGAAACCTCCGCGGCTTGGGGAGGCCAGCTGGAGTTACAAGCGTTGGCGGTTTCCTTGAAAACCACAATTCAGGTGTACAGGTACGGCCGTAGGGGCTTTTCCGAATCCAGGCACCTACGTTTGCCGATTGTCCAGAGTAATTACGTAATACACGTGGCCCGAAATACTGACACTTTTCGGTTACGAAAACAGCGCCGACGCGCCCGTGGTGACGATGGGCCCCGAGTTTGAAAACGCGAATCGAAAACCCCTGAAACTTTGTCACCACAAACATGCCTTCGGGTTGGGCGAGCACTACAATTCGGCGGTGGAGCTGTAGGGCGAGGGGTAGATGTGGGTAGACAGTATGCATTAAGAGACGGTTCAATAGCCACACACCTAACTCCCCGCTCTTTTGCTTTTCTTGAAAATTTGCCTCGGAATCATCGAAAACGTCACCTCGAAAGCTACGACACTCGCGCTTTGGGGGACGAGCGGCGCACAACGTGGCACGCGGAGCTTCAGTAAGCGGATTCTCTGGAAAAGGCGCGCGCCGACCGAACTGGAGTGATGGGGCACAAACGATGTCCGCACGGCAAGCAGAAACACCTCTGCGCGGAGTGCAACCCCTGCCCTCACGGCAAGCTGAAACGCAACTGTGCGGACTGCAGCCCCTGTCCGCACGGGAAGCTGAAACAAGGCTGCGCGGACTGCAACCCCTGCCCCCACGGGAAGGTGCAAATCAAGTGCGCTGCGTGCAACCCCTGTCCGCACGGGAAGCGGAAAGGCAGCTACGCGGACTGCAACCCCTGCCCCCACGGCAAGCTGAAAAACGACTGCGCGGACTGCAACCCCTGCCCGCACGGCAAGGTGAAAAAATCCTGCAAGAAGTGCAACCCCTGCCCTCACGGCAGGCTGAAAAAGAACTGCGCAGACTGCAAGTCAGCACGCGCGGATGCGGAGAGTTCGCCCGAGCCCGAGCCCAAGATCAAACTCGAGCCCGAGCCCGAGATCAAGCCCGAGCCCGAAATCAAGCAGGAACCGTTCACCATCCGCGGCTACTTCGGCATCGGCGACGAGGATGAGGGGTGAGTTACAGTAGGATGAGGGGTTTTGTAGTGACTCATAGTGTAAAAACAGATGTCTTTGTTGCTTACGTTACGCATGTTTCTAAAACAGAATTTAGGGTATAGACATGCATAGTACTAAAACAGTTAATAACTAAAAGTGTGCGTCACGTGCACCCCGCGGCCCAGGCGATTAATCCGAGCACGCCCCCAGACACGATCGCGAGTGGCGCGGGCATTTTCCACGGCGCGAGCGTGAATTCCTTCCCCTCCGCGTCCAAACCGACGCCCCCGTTTTTCCAGAACCGCGGAACCCCGTAGTGCGTAGCGTAGAACGCGGCGATGCCGATCACCACGGAGGCGTCCGGCATCGGCGAAATCGCCCTTAGTTTGAACGACATCTGGAACACGGCGGCGACGACCAGGCCGACGGCGCTTGCGTTGAGGCCGGGTAACGCCCTGTGATTGGGAAAGAAAAGGGTCAGTCGGCGAGTCTTGGTATGGGTGTACTGTATTCCGCAAACAGTGCGTTTGTGATGTACTTGTAAGAGCCGCGAGTATGCCAGTAAACGTTACCATATTTCCTTTCAGTTCTTTAAACGTGGAGGCGGGATTTGGGAAAGCACCAAGGCCGTACCTCCTGTACGCGGGCTGAGACCGGAACGCTCCCCAGAAAGGCAAGATGCCGTAAATAAGCATCACGCCCGGGCCGAACAACCCGAGCCACGCGGACGCGATGCCGGCGGCGACGTTGGTGCCTGCTCTTCGGGCGGCGATGGCGCCGATGTAGGCGGACAGGTTGAACAAAGGGCCGGGCATGGCTTGCACGATCGCGAGGCCGGCGAAGAACTGTTCCTCCGTGATCCACGATTTTGTCGTTTCCGTGGTGACGCACGTGGCGCCTGCAACGCCGGCGGCGACGACGGCGCCAGCGACGTCGACACAAACTGTGGTGACGTCCGTCACGTCCTTCAACAGCAACGGCAGCACCACCTGTCCTCCCCCGAAAATGATGCTCCCCGTGCGGTAAAACGCCTCGAACCAGTGCAGTGACTTGTTGCTTTCGTAGTCGTTAGTTGACACGAGCGAAACGATCACGGCCCAGATCACGGCCCAGGCGACGATTAAAACGCCGCCCCCAACACGGTTCAACCCGAGGTGCGCGATTTTCTCGTTCACGTCCGGCGCGACGACCGGTTTTTTGCGGTTCACGAACGTCGACACCGCGCCGCCCACGAAAATCAACAGCGGGAAGATCCAGTTGCTACAGTTGTAACGGAAAAGTGTCAGTCTTTCGGGCCAGGTGCATGCATAATTACTCTGGACAATCGGCAAGCAGTGTTGGGATTTGGGAAATACAACACGTACCTGGTGTAGTAGTACGCCACGATAGAGGACAGTAGGCACAGGACACTCGTGGTTTGGTCCTTGCACTGCCCCACCGCGAGCCCCACCGCGGCGCTGACCACCAGCGCGACACCCGCGGCGCTTAAACCCGCGCTAATTCCGCGGAGCCACCCGTCCGGGTTCACCAACACCTCAGCGGCGCCCGCGCCCGCCAGGCTCATCATCATCAAACCCGGGTACTGGAACAGCATGCCCGATAACAGCCCGCCTGGAATGCCTTTTTGGGTCACGCCGATTGCGAAGCTGACTTGAGTTGACGTTGGGCCGGGCATGCACTGCCCTAAGGATAGCAGTTCGTTGAACACCACGTTACTCATCCATCGTTTCGTCTGCACGAACTCTTTTTGGAAAATCCCGATGTGCGCCGCGGGGCCGCCAAACGCGGTCCACCCGAGAAGCACGAAGGAAAAGAAAATGTCCCGGAACGAGGCTTTGACGAGCTGTGGGTGGGGGGACGCGCGACGACCAGGGGAACGGAGGGGAGGTGTATGGGCAATCAGTCAGCGACGCGTGGGAGGTGGAAAAGAACATCGACGGCACCCGCTTCATCATTCGCGTCTCTCGGGCGTTGCAAATGAATGATGGTCAACGGTCGACCACTGGTAGCACGGATGTCACCCCCCCCGCGTCCCGTCAACGCACGTACCTCGGGCTTTGTCTCCGCGGATTCCGGGTCATCGGTGACGTTCGCGGGGGACACCATTTCGTGGGAACAGCGCGCACAAGGCGCACGGCGTTGTGAACAGTCGGGCCCGATTGACTCCCTCTCTGCGTGTGCCACGACAGACGACTCGAAATAAAGGAATCTCTCGGGGCTGAGTCGTTGCCCACGTGCCGTGTCGGCCGTTACTTTTGAGACTTGGGATTCGGGCGGGGCCGCGCGTACGGCCAATCGTAGGTCCGAGACGTGGATGAAAGTGAACGACCCCACTGGTACGTCGATAGATATCGTCATAGCTACGCGCGGCCTGGCGTCGGCAGATGTCAATGGTAAGTCCAATCACGCGCGGATGTCACGCCCGAAGTAGCGCAGACGCGGTGAGGCATTTTGACAATCCTGAATGCTGACGGCGGAGACGACGGAGGGTGCCGCGTACACGTCAGGGCATTCCGGCGGCATAGGTGGGTTTCGTGATACGCGTGAACCGTAGCCGTTGCGTCGTACGATGACATGTACGTGATGACCTCAAAAACAGGTACCCGTGTACGTCAAGAATCCGGTAGTACATGGCGTTTCTACTCGCCCGCGTAACGCACGTCGCCCCCCTCTGCGAAACTCATTTCGTCGCCGAAATCAAACGCCAAAACGCTTCGCCTCCCGCGTCGTTTTCGCGTTTCCCTTCACGGGTCAAGTCGTTTCGAGTCACGCCACCCACGCACGCCCCCTCACTTCCACACACGCACCACGCGTACCGACTCGACCTTCGGTGTTCGACCTTCCTTCCCAGCCTCGACGGTGTTCGCACACACCTCGTAGCCCACCCCCTTCCACCCACTCCGTTGCCCAACAGGCGACCGCGACGACCCCTGCGGGTTCATTCATCGTCACGTCCTACGTTCCGACGCGACCTTCATCGGATCTACCAATCGCATCCCCCGCCCTCACCATGCCCGCCGCGCGAAATCCCGACCCGCACGACGAGCCCGACCTGTACCAGACCCTCGGGGTCTCGTCCGTTGCGTCGAGCACGGAAATAAGAAGAGCCTACCGCACACTGATCACCAAGGTACGACCGGGAGGGGAGATCTTCCTGGATGGTTCTTTTGACGTGACTGGAGGAGTTGAAAAAACACCCCGAGCTCGCTGCGGTTTAAAAAAAGGGACTCGAGTGCCTCGCGAGTGCCTCGCGACGTCAATCAGGAAGCTTCGCTTGTCTGTCTCCTACCCTTCCGGTAACCTACCCTTAACCGTCTCCCTCCCTTCCATTACCCTTCCCTTGCCCTTCCCTTGCTCTTCCCTTTACCCTTCCCTTGCCCTTCCCTTACCCTTCCCTTACCCTTCCCTTCCCTTTGAAAAATCCCTCCCTTTGAAAAACCCAACAAAAACAATCAGCAACACCCCGACAAAGGCGGCGACGCGGCGAAGTTCGCGGTTATCCAACGGTAAGTATTTCCCATTTACCACATTCCCCCAACTGATTGCCCATACGAGACTGACACTTTCTTTTTTATCTCACAGCGCGTACGACGTGCTTTCCGAAACGGAGTCGCGGAATCGGTACGACCAAACCGGCGTTGTCGAGAAATCCGTGGAGGATGAGCTTCTTGACAGTTTCGGCGGCGGCGCGTTTCGCGACCGCGGCGCCGAGGACGTCGCGTCGAAAAAGACCCTGGAAGAAGCCCTCACGGTGACGCAGCAGCAGCACAACGAGTCGCACTCCGCGGGGTTCGAAGCCTGGCAGCGAAGCCGGGGCACCGGGATGAACAAAACAATCGGCGTCGAGGATATCATCGAAACTTACGGCGTGGTGAAGGGCTCGTACGACGAAATCACGCTTCCCAAGATTCGAGCCTTCCGAGTGGACAGGATGAGCGACGACGCGGCGGGCGGGAACAAGTCGTCTGATGGCAAATCGTCCTCCGGCGCGAAATTCTCCCTCTCAAGCGAACCGATTCCGTCCACCCTGGAGTGGGGCCAGGTGTTGCTTCACATCAGGGCCTCGCCCGTGAACCCGGCGGACCTGGCGCCGGGCACGGGCGCGGAAGCGGGGTCGTCGCTGGTCGACGGTATCGCGCGGAAAGGCTCGTTCACGCTCGGCGACGTAAACATCGCGAACGCGCCAAAACCCACGAACCTCCCCGCCGCCGGCGCCGATTTCGTCGCCGTGGTTTTGAAAACCGGCGCCGGGGTAAAGACCCTGGCGGAAGGGGACTGGGTGATGCCGAGGCACCCCAGCCTTGGCGCCTGGCGCTCGCTGTTCTGGTACGTATGTCAGGCTTTCCCAAATCCGCCACACACTGTTTTATCTCTCAGCTGGTGACTGTTCGGACCGATAACCACGACTGTTCAGACCGATTACCCTGACTGGTGTCCATACATCGTCCAATACACGTCCAATACACGTCCAATACATGTCCAATACACGTCCAATACACGTCCAATACACGCCCAACAAATGGACTGACACTTTTCGTGTATCAATCGCAGCGCCAAGGAGAAGGATTTACGGAAAATCGCCCCCGAGCTGATGCAGATTGAAAACTGCGCCATGTTGAGGGAGTTCTGCGTGGCGTACCGGCTTCTGGAAGACGCGGGTGACCTTTTACGCCCCGGTGACGCGGTGATCGTGGACGGCGCGTCCGGCGCGATCGGGGGCGTGGTCGTGCAGGTACGGCGGTCGGGTTTTTCCGGAATCCAGGCACCGGCCGTTTACCGCCCCGTCCGTGACTGTTCACGAAGTGCACTACGGCCGTACCTTTACCAGTACCAACGCAACTTCCACAAACACATCACAAGCGCGCTGTTTTATCTCTCTGCTGGTGACTATGTGTCCATACATCGCGATATACAAAACACCCACGGACTCAAAACTGACCTTTTTCTTGTCCACCCTCAGCTGTGCGCGCTGTTGAAAATGCGCGCCGTCGCGGTCGTAAGGCCCGTGGATTTGATCCGGGACACGAACGCGAACGCGGAGGCGTACGGCGCGATGGGCGAGACCGAAAAAGAAAAGGTACCGCCGGACGGGGGTTTCGCCAAATCCCGGCCTCCCTGTGTTCCGATTGTCCCCCCGTAACTACGTAGTTACTACGTACACCACAATCACGACTGTTTTACCGAAACTGGTGACTGTTCAAACCGATTACGGTGACTGTTGTCCATACATCGTCCAATACATCGCGATATACATTCTACTTGGTGCCACTCACGACTGACACTTTTTTTTTAAACTCCAAAAGGTACTCGCCAACGCGATGAACGATTCCACCCTCCGAACCACGGTAACCTCGCTGTTCGCCAAAACTCACGACCGCCTGAAACGCTACGGCGCCGCAGAGGTGTTACTAGACGAGGGCGATTTGCGAACCGCGCTGGAGCGCCGGCGGTTCTTCGCGCGCCCCAAGCTGGCCCTGGATTGTATCGGAGGCGCCGCCGCGGCGCGAGTAGCGCACGCGCTTCAAGACTCCGGCCGCCTTGTGGTTTTCGGGTGCATGTCAGGCCGGGCCGTGACGTTGCCCTGGACCACCCTCGTCGCGAGAGGGCTCACCGCGAAAGGCTTCTCTTTGCGCAAATGGATGGACGCCGCGAGCGACGCCAAAATCGAAAAGATGTTCCAGGTCGTCGCGAAGCTCGTCAACGCGAACAAGCTCGCGATCGATCACTGCGAGTACGAGCTGTCCTCGGAGTTCCAGGAAGCCATGGAACACTCACGGGAAGGAAGGCGGGAGGTGAAGATCGTGTTACGCGTGGACGAGGTGGGGGATACGTACGAGTAGATGGGGTGTTTCCCGAGCGAGGCGGTGGTGACGTTCAATGTCATGATGACATGCATTGTCATGACACAACGACGTAAGAGACAAGTACGAGTAGAGGGTTGTTCTTTCCGAGCGAGGCGGTGATGACATTCATCGACATGATGACATGACGACATGACGTGACGTCACGATGACATTCACCGTCGCGACCACGAACGCGCTTTTCGTCGCGCGCGCCTGGATCGATTGAGCCGCAGATTGACGGGCGTGATGCGACTTGAAATATCCTAAAAACAGATTGATTCTCGAAAGCATCCGACCGTCACATATTACAACGCACGCGACCTTTCCTTTTCACAGTAAAAAAGTGATCCACAAATCAAACGCCACAAAATCTGTGGAGCGGAAGAATCTTAAATCTTTCAGAGCGCGGACGTCAACGCCCCGCGCATCCCCATCACACCTTGGTAACTCTCTGGCCGTTCCGGCGAGTAGTCAGTGCGTGGCCGCTTAGTAGAGCTCTTCCTCCTGTGGGGGGTAACAAAAAATGAGGGAGGGAGGCGGGTCAGGGACTGTGTCGCGCGTCGTCGCGAAATCAAAAAGTCTGTGTGCAAAGGACGTTGTTTCCCTTTTTCTCCCACTCCGTACGTACCATGTGCGTCTTGATCGTGCAGTCCGAGGTGGGGTACGCCACGCAGGTCAGGGTGAACCCGGCGCTCATCTGGTCGTCGTCCAGGAAGGACTGGTCGGATTGGTCGATGGAGCCGGTGGTGACCTTGCCCGCGCAGGACGAGCACGCGCCCGCGCGGCAGGAGTAGGGCAGGTCGATGCCACCCTCCTGTGAGGATTGAAGAGCAAAAGGAAGGAAGGTCGGAGGTCAGGAAAGGCTTCGGTATGCGGAACCTACGGAAACGCGTTTTTACGGGACCGTAATCGCAAAGGGTTTGATCCCGCGATTTGTGTTCGCGACGCACGACCCGTCCCGGGATACCACCCGCGGTGACAACGCGATCCACAGGGCTACCGCGCAATCCAATAAATGAAACTAGTAGCTCGTGACCAAAACACGTACCTCCGCGGCGTCCAGGATGTACGTGTCGTCCGCGCACTCGATGACCTGCTGGCCCTCGGGGGTGTCCAGGGTGACCTTGAACGCCATGACAGTCATGCCACGGGGTTTCGCCGCGACCGCGGACTTGGCGCGCAGGGAGACGCGGCCGGCGGTGAAGGCGGAGGCCTTCACGGTGATGGCGTTCATGGTAACGGCGGACATTGTTGTGTTGTTGTGGGAGAGTGTGCGGAGACGGACGTGGAGTGAGAACCCGGGCGACGCGACGATCGGCAAAAGCTCTGCAATCCCGATAAGCCAAACGAGATGGTGACATGGAAGTGATTTTTTCTTGGCACGGACGAAAACACGTCGTCGTCCCGAACTTGACGCAGTTGCAGGGCGGGTTTGGGGTCTAGAATTTGTCGATTTGACGGTCTATAACTGTGAGAAACGTCCTCGATGCACCCGCCACACGATGAAAAATCATATAAGTGTCAGAAACGCGCTGCTAGCATGCTGGTGCGACGGGCCAAACGTGACGTGTCGTGGCAGTTGCTGCTGACGTACGCGAAAAACAGTGGCGTCGTCCCTCCATCCCAAAATGTCGGGCGCAGTGTGCTGCGTGTCCCCCCGCCTCGCGGCGGCGCCTGTGTCTGTCCGCGCCAGCGCCTCGCGTGGCCACGCGAGTGTCACCACGTGTGTCACCGCGCGCGCGGGTACCTCAACCGTTTCGTTCCAAGCGCGTCACACCACTGGCAAGGACAAAACACGTGGTCTTCAAATTGTGCGCTCCGGCGATGGCGAGACGGATGAATCCGCGCCCAAAGCCGAGCTACAACCGCCCGTGAAATCGGACCCGTTCGGGTTCGGCAGCGGCAGTGCCGAGCCAGACAAGATCCAGCCCGGGTTCGACACCGCGGAGGGGGGCAAGGTCGGGCCGGTGGGGACGTTCTTCATCACCGTGTTACTGGTGTTTCTGTTTGGCGCGTCGTTCTTTTTCACCTCGGTCCCGCGAAACGCATTAGAGGGGTTTGTGGATCTGAGCGACGACCCGAACGCGCCGACGCAGAGGTTTTAAGAAAGGTTACCTGGGTGGAGCTTGTTGTGTGCGTTTGGAAGTATTGACACGTAAAGAAGGGTTTGTCTGTAAGTGTGTTTGTAACGCGTGACTAATCGCCATCCTCCGTCGCGACCTCCGCGGCAGGTTTTTCGTCCGCGCCGCTGCTCGTCCCCGTCTCGCCCGACAACACCACGGAATCAACAGCCTCGGCGATGAGCGCGTGAACTATCGCCCCGACGTCGTAAACTGCCTTGAGCTCGCGAATCTCGGGGATCGCATCAGGATCAAAACCCAGGGCTGCACTTTTAGCCTCCCTCATACCCGATTCAGTCGCCTCGCTTTCAGCAGCTTCCCTGGCAGCCGCCTCCTTTTCGGCAGCCTCTCGTTCAGCGGCATTAGCTGCCCGCCTGGCAGCTGCTTCGGCTGCCTCCCTCGCACCCGCCTCCGCGGTCGCTTTTTCGGCAGCCTCTTTCGCAGCCGCCTCCGCGTCCTCTTTTTCCGCGCCCTCCCTGACAGCCGCTTCGTTTTCGGCAGCTTCCCTCGCGGCCGCCTCAGCGGTTTCTCTCGCAGCAGCTTCCCTGGAAGCCGCTTCCTTTTCGACAGCTTCCCTGTCCGCCTTTTCGTCAGTCTCCACGACTCCCACGTCAGCCGTCCCGGTGTTCGCGCCGCGCCCTTCGTCCGCGAAGTCTCCGCGGGGAACGATTCGCGGTTCGTTTTCGGACGACTGAGTATCCGTCACGGAAGAGGAATTTCCCGGCCGATCAGTGACATCTTCTGACGTAGTAGCCACACCGGAACCCTCCAAACGACGCCCCGCACTCCCACCCACCAAACCCCACGTGCCGCAAAGCCCGATTTGCGCGAAGAAGTCGCCCACCGCAACGCAGGTCGGTTCGGTGTCCACCTTGACAAGCGCCGCCGCCGACGCCGTAGCTCTCGACGCTCGTTTTTTATAAACGGCCAAATCGATCGACCGAAGCGAACAAAGCGCCCTCAACGCGCTCGTGACTAAAACCTCCCGCGACGACAGCGCGTCTCGCCGAAGCGCGGACTCCGCGAACCAGTTCATGGCAACCGCCGGCGGGGTGTTTTCCTTTCCCCCGGTACTTGTCGACTGAGTTTCGTTACTTTCGGACTGATTACCCATACCCGCCGAAATACGCGTACCCTCTGAAAACCCGGGCGGTTTGGAAATCGCCACGGCGGCTTCCAGCGCGGCGCACGCGGCGGCGCCCAAGCGATCGGCGACGCGAAACTTTCTGTTTTGCGAAACAGTTCCTTCTGACTGAATACCCATACCCGGATCCCGAACACCCATATCCGGATCTGACGTAACACCCATCCCAACCGTCACACTCCCGGCCTTACCTGACGTAACACCCGTACCGGCCGTACCTCCACCGCACCCGGTTTCCCACTCCAGCGATGAAAGGAGCAAACACCCGACTTCGGTTTCCAAACGGACCAGGGAATCGGCGCGAAGGGTTGCGGCGCCTGACCCTGATTTGTAAAAATGAATGTCAATCTCGTGTGGGCAATCAAGGAGGCGGAATGTGGTACATGGGAAATACTCACCTGACCCGTTTTCTTTATCACGGTTCAAAAAATCGAAACAAGCCGCGTCGGCAATCGCGCCCGCGTTTGTCGCCGCCGCGAACGCTGTTGTTGTTACACGAAAAGTGGTTAACGTCTTGAGTCTTACTGTATGGGCAAACAGTCTAGTTGTGATGTATGTAGTGCATTTCGTGATGTGGCCTGAGAATTCAGTCACCCGTAATCGGGCCGGGCACGGTGTGCCGCCTGATTTGGGAAAGCCCCAACACGTACCGTGCGTTCGCGCCAACACGTCAAGCAGGGCGTCGCGAATTTCAGGCGGGGTTGCGTGAAACGGCGAATCAAATAAAATCGCCGAACACGCGTGACACGCCACAGAACACGCCACCGCGCCGGCGGTGCGGGGGCCGACGGAATTTTCCGACTGGTTGTCCGATTGATTCGCGGTTGACTTTTTAGAGCTCTTCGGCTCCGTGTCAACCGCCGCCGCCGACCCGCAGGTAACCGCGCGGTCGAGAACGCGAACCAGCCGGGTCCAGGTTTCGCGACGGGCCTTGAGGAGAAGTGCTTTGTCCTCGACAGCGCAACGGCCGTTTTCGGTTCCTCGAAACTCGTCGCCACCCTCTTTCGCCACCCTCAAATCGCCCTCCGATTCGTCCGCCTCGAAGGTTAGGCAAAGCGCGCGCGCGATTTCCACCACGGCCCTGCCGACGACGCGAAGCAACCCAACGTCGCCGCACTCCACCGCGACCGTCACCAGGTTGGGAAGGTGGTGCGTTGCGAAGGGCTTTGCCGAGCCCAACACTTTTACGCGAATCACGTGGCCGTTGGAGCCGCCGCCGGTGACCGAATCTGAATCGTCACCGCGCGCGCGCAAAAGTTTAACCGCGTTCACCAAGCAAACCGGCGCGCGTTTCGAACTCCACTCCACCGCATCACGCGTGGTGGTTTCCCAGGTTGTTTTAGCGTTTGCGGTTTTTTCCCGGCGGCCGTCCACGTCGATGCTCGCGTTTGCAATTTTTTCCAAAACAAAGTCCCACGATTTTTGTGAGAACGCGTTTGCGCTTTCGTGGGTCAGCACCGCGAACGCGGCGTCGAGCGCGTGCGTAGAAAAGTTCGAACACGCGTCGTTTTCGTTTTGCTGCTTTGATTTGAATTCAGAACCGGTACCGCCGTCAAGACACGCCGAACTCGCCAGCGCGTCGAGACACGAGCGCCACGTGCGCTCGCCCGGGACGGAAGTTTCAGTCGCAAGTGACGATTGACAAGTTAATAACTCAAGATTCGTTGCAGACTCTGAAAACGTCGCGTCTTTTTCCGTGGGCGTCGCGCACTCCGCGTCTCGCGCGGCTTCCGCGACCGCGACCGCGAGTGACCTCAGGGCGTGGTGCGCGACACAAACGGCGTTTCTTTCGCCAAACGACTCCTTCTCCTTTGCGTTTCGTCGCGTCGCGAAGGCGGCGAACGCGGATACCGCGTGCGTGCCGAACAGAACCTCGTCTTCGGTGCTTTTCTCTTGGTCATTCGCACTCCTTCCCGCTGTGCTCCTCGTGTCTTCAACACGCCTACTATTCACACTCCTTCCCTCTGCCACCGCGCTTGTAACGACTTGTTTCGCCGCGTCCGCGATGGCGGCGACCACGGTTTCCGTCAACGCGCAGCGTGCGACGGTATCGCTGGTGTCCCCTGCGAACGTCGTCAGAACGAGCAACCCGGACCGCAAGCCGGCGAGCTCGGTCGCGGTTACGACAGAACGTTTGGTGTGTGTCGCGTCGACGTCGGCGCCGGCGTCGACGTCAAAACTTTTGGGGAAAAAACTTTTCCCGAAACTCGAAACGCACAACCCGGCGGACGCGGCGGCGAGACGCCGCGCGAGCAACGAAGCCTGATTGTGACAAAAGAAATGTCAGTCTTGTATGGGCAATCAGGGAGGCGGAATGTGGTGGGTGGGAAATACTTACCTTTGAGGAGTGCTCAAAAAATTGGCCCGATTGCGACGACGTTTTCCCCATCGCCGCGACTTGCGACCGTTTCTCACCCAAAACCGCCCACCGGTGCGCGTCCGCGAACGGCGCGAACGCGGCGGTTGCGGCGGCGCAAGAGTTTGTGTGCGCCGCGCGTTCCGCAAACGCCGACGCCGTCAAAAACAAACCCGTCGCGCCCGCTTTGACTATAGAGAAGTCGGGGTGCCCGGCCATGCCCGCGAACACGGGCGCCACGCGTTGCGTCCAGATATCGAACCGCACCGAGGTTCGTTGGCGTTCCATGGCGGACACGACAACCGACGCGAGCTTATCCACCGCAAACGGCCGCGGGAACGGCGTCGCAAAGGGCATCGCGTGGATCTGCGCCAGGGTCGCAGGGTCAAAATAACCGTCGTTAACGTCCGTGTTGATTGTGGCGTGTGTGTCACTCCGCGGCCCTCCGGCCGCCGTACCCGCGGGCGCCCATACGTCCGCCACCGCGACCCCCGCGAGCGCGGCGACGAACCCGGCGGCGGAGACGTCGTCGAACCGTCCGTGTGTTTCCATTGTGAACACGCGTTCCAAGTGTCGTGCCCCGTCGGCAGTGGACAGCCACCGGCCCAACGCGAGTTCGGCGGGGGTCAGGGAGAGTTGGGTGCCCTTCGCCACGAAAACCGAAACCGCCGCGCTGTGAAACGAGCCCGCCGCGAACCGCAGCGGCGCGCGGATCGCTTGGATTCGCAAAGTAAGGTCCAGGGGAGGCGGTGGTGCGGACACACGCGACGCACCCGTGTCCGTATCGCCTAACCCACCCGTGTTCGCGCCTACATCGTGCCCGTCGTCCCCAGTGGTGAGGTACCGGGCGAATAAATCGTCAACCAAGCGACCGCGATCGGGCGCGACCGGTTCTGGTCGCGTCGCGTCGGCGCGGCCATTATTTTTGTCAAATTCAAAAACCGCCTCTTTCAGCGCGTCCAGTCGGGACACCACTTCAAGCACGAGGGGCCAGTTTTCATCCCCCAAGCTTCGGGTTTCGCACGCCAGCTGTAACAGCGTTTTAGTGGCCTCAACGCCGTGCGGTCCGGTTCCTTTCGCGTCCCCGCCAACGCGCGGCGCGAGGGCGAGGAAGTCGCACAGCGCGTCGCGAAGGTTTGGTAGGTTCAGCTGCGACGCCAAAAGCAACGTCGCCCGCGCGCCTTTTATTGTAAAAGAAAAGTGTCAGTCCCGTATTGGGCGATGTACGGACAAACAGTCACCAGCTTCGGTAAAACAGGGAGGCTGGATTTGGGAAACGCGCTACGGCCGTACCTTCCAACGGCAGCGCCGCGTGCGCCGCGTCTTCCGCGTTGAGAAACGCCCTTGATACCGCGCGCGTAAGGGGCGCACCCGCGGTATCAAGCATTGGCCTTGAGAGTCCTGGTTCGGACGCGGCGTGGAATTTGGAGTTTTGTTTTCCGCCGCCGCGCGCGTCGTCGTCGCCGCCGAAAAGAGCCTTGGTTTTGCGCAAAACGTGTTCCGTCTCGGCGCTCGCCGCGCGTAGCGTGTTGGCTCGCGCCACAGAAACAACCTCCACGGAGCCGAACGCTTTTTCATCCTCGTCGGAATCGTGGTCGTTGTCACCGCCGCCAAGCTCGTCGTGGCCGGGGGACATTTTTATCTCAACCGCCACCACTCGCCGGTACAACGCGCGAAGGGATTCGTCGCTCGCGTAGGGTGGACTCGACGCAGCGGCGGCTTGTTTCGACGTTTCGGTCGACGTTTCGGTCGAAGGTTCTTTCGACGTTTCCTTCGACGTTTCATCAGATTCTGTTGACGTGTCACCACCTCCGGCCTTGCCCTCAACAACCATCCCGCTCATCACCATCTCCACAAACGCGCTTTCCGTCATCTTCATCGCGGCATCCGTCTGATACGATAAAAAAGAAAGTGTCAGTCTCGTATGGGCAATCAGGGAGGCGGAACGTGGTGATTGGGAAATACTCACCTTCGGGTTGTGCGCGTCCGTGTTGAGCATCACCACCGCGAACGCCAGGACGTACGCCTGGTCGGTGTGTGTGAATGTGCCAGGGTTACACGCGCAGAACCTACGCGCGAAGGTCTCCATCAAGCGGTCTATTTTTTGCGCCTCCCCCGGGACCCGGAACGGCGACACGAACAAACGCAACGCGGCGTCGAATGTGGAACCCGAAAACGCAAACGTCTCCGCGAAGGCTCGCATGACCGCGAGCGAGTCAACGTCGTCTGACCCGAGCAAAGCGCCGACCGATCCGGGGTCCAGGGTTCTGGCTTTCGTTTTGGAACCAGTTCCGTTTTTACCGAAATCGCCGCCGCCACGTTGGCGCAGAAAAAGCGCAGCGCGCTCGGGGAAGGACGAGTGCGCGGTGTCAATGCTCGTGCGGTTGGAAGCCGTAGCCGACGACTCGCCGGTACTAATACTTGCGTTGTCGTCGGTGACCGAAAACTCCATAACCCGCGCCAGCGTAACAACGTTGGGCCGGGTGTTGAACCCGTGCGTCGCCGACTCGAGGGACGCTTTCCGGTGTTTCATGTACGCAAACCGGTCACTTTCGGTTTTGTCACGAGCGCCCGCGCTCGTGGCCGTGGCCGAGTCGGTCACCGCGTTTGCCGCGGTTTCACTGGAAGAGTTAATAACCCCGTCTCCGTCGTCCACACCGACATCTCCCCGCGCGTGCCACGCGCGAAGGCTGCGAACCAGCGCCAAAACGCACTGCACGGCGCCGTCCCTGAATTTTTGTTGCTCACCAGCACCGGGCGCCATGGTGTTCGCGAGCGCCCCCACGGTTCGCTCGTAAAGGTTCTCCCCGCAAACGTCGCAGTCGTAGTTAACGAAGATATCCACCAAGACTTGCGGTTCGCTGGCGAAGGTACGCACCACTCGCAGGGCGGCGAGCTTCGATGTGTGGTTCGTCCTGCTGACAGACGAAGACCCACCCTCAAGAGGCCTCAACACCATTTTGGGGTAGAGCCGGCCGATTTCGGTTTTGTAGTGTGAACGCGCGTTCAGGGTGAGGCTCGCGAACGCGGCGCGCGCTAGGCTCGCCGTGGCGGCGGTCGCCGGGTCGGGTGTGGCGACCAACGGGGCGCTCGGTCGCGAACGTTCGGTCTTAACGCCCCAACCGACGTCGGGCGACGCGTACCCGCCCTCCGTGTCCACCGCGGCGACCAGGGCGTTGCGCAAGGGTTTGCGCAAGTCAGGCGCCAGCACTCGTAACCAGACTTTAGACCCCGGGCCGTCCAAAAGCAGGCGCAACACGTCGAGCGCAACCGCGCGCGTTCGAGCCTCGATTGCCGCGGATTTCACGAACGAGGCCGCCGCGGGCGTGAACGCGGTGGTCAACACGTGGAAAGGGTCTTGGCTTGATTCGCACTCGTTGTGCGTTGCGTTTTCGGGGTTACTAACGCGCTCGCACAGCAGCGTCACCACGCGCGCGGCGTCGTTTTGGGCGGTGGTGAGGACGGTGGGTTCGTGGTGGTTGGACTCAGGGTTGGACTCGTGAGACACGTGTTTGTTGCTATCGCCACCACGTGTGTCATCCCCATCACCGCGCGTATCCCCCCCGCCCGGGGTTCGAACCGAGGACCTCGAGACTAGTTCGAACCCGGCGCGTTTGAACACGGTGTTTATCAGTGACGTCGTCGCCGCCTTGGCGGTTTGCCGAACCTCCGCGTCCCCCGCGGTCACGGCGAGGCGGCAGAACACTTCGAGTGTTTTCGTCAGCGAAATCCCGGTGAGGGAAAAGTTGTCACTGACGGTGCACTGTACGAGCGCTTCAAGGAGCAACGAAAGCGTTTCTGTGTTCGCGGGGGACGCGTCCGTAACGGAGACGCCGCAGAGGGAACACGAAACCAGACACTCGATCAACGCACTACACGAGTCATTCCTCGTACCAGTCTCGAGTTGGGTACCCTTAGCAGTACCCTTAGCAGTAGTAGTACCAGTACCCGTATCGCTCGCCACCGCCGCAGGTTCGCCTCGCACCAGCCCGCTCTTGACGAGCGCCGAGAGCGACAAAAACGCCGGGTTCAAAATCGCGTGTGTTGTCTTTCCGAAGCGCGCCGCGTCCATCAACGCCCCGAGCGCGTACTCGGTGAGCTTTTGGTTGTCCACGGTGATCCCGCTGGTGGGAGCGGTGGCGACGTCGCACGCATCCAGAAAGAACCGGCAGGACTCTTTCAACACGTTCGTCTTGGCGAACGTCCACGGGGCGTTTTGCAAGATCTGTGCGATGGACGGCTTGACCAGTTGGTGAAGGATTGCGTTTTCGTCTTTTGCAGACGCGCCTCTACTCGTGTTCGCCTCTCCAGGCACGGGTGCGTGTTGTAGTTGCGGTGACCACGGCGTGTCCCTCACCGCTGGTACCGGAGGTACCGGAGGTGGTGCGTCGGAATCGCCACCCGCCGCGCGCGACCCACCGTCAACGGACGGTACCTCGGATGCCGTCTCATCAGTTGCCATCGCAGACGTCGTCTCGGATGGCATCTTTCTATTTCCGCAAACGCCCTCCGACGTCCTCCCGCGTCCGTACCGCGTACCCCGCGTGTGGCACGGGCGATTCACCCCGCGTCGCGCACCACGGTCGGCGGACGCGAAGCGCGCGACGCCCGCGAGGGTGGAAGTGCCTCGAGAGGAGGCACTTCGTAAGGGCGAAGCACGCCACACGTTCCAATAAGACTCCAATTTAAAGCACAGGCTGGTGCTTTTTCTTTTCAGTCTTGAAAAAGCAGTTATTCGTTTTTTGTCTCACGTCACCGACGGACACACGTCCGCATTCGCCACATCGACCCCGCGCGGCGTGACCCTCGCGTCCGCACAGACCATGTCCCTCGTCGCGGTGTGTTCCGTTTCTTTGGTGGTTTCTGGGGCGTCAAAATACGACGCGTATGGGCAATCAGTCAGAAGAACAATCCCGATTTCGTCGATGGCCACGTCCAATCGCGATCGTCGTCGCGTCACGCCATCTAAAACTCGCGAAGTCGTCGTGTCCCGCGCGTTTTTCAACCGCGGGGGGGGCGACGAGTCGGGGCGTAGCGACGGTGAGCACAAAGAACAAACCCCTGCTAAACTCACCACCACGTTGTTGGCGCTCGCCGCGTCTGTGGTGGTGCTGACGCCGGTCGGGGTGACCGGCGATGGTAAAAACACGAATGTCGGATGGATGCATGTAGAAATCGCCTCGCCGCCCGCCGCGTACGCCAGCGAGTCCCCATCCCCATCGCCTGTGCGCAGTTTCGAGGTCCCGGCCTCCCTTGACCCGTGGAAGGACGGGCGCGCGAGGAAAGCGAACGAGCGCCGGCTCGCGGCGCAGAACGTGGACAAGGCGTTCCAACAAGAAGCGGAGCAGAGATTGGAAAACGAGCGTTTGGGCACGGCGTTTTACGCCAAGGCGGGGGCGGCTCGGCGCGCGCGGGCGGCGGCGGAGCGGGACGGGTTGAGTGGTGCTGAGGCGGATTTGATCGCAAACAAAGCCGGTGAAAAGGCTTTTGAAAACGCGCTCAAAGCGATCGACGATGAAACAATCGAACTGGACGCGTATGAGACGAGACAGAAACAACTTCGGGCGACGGCGGAGACGCGAAACGCGCAAGCGCTCGCCGCCGCCGCAGCGAGCGAGGCAGAGGAAACGAAACGAGCAGCCACGGAGGCGGAACGTGAAGAACTGCAGAAACAGTGCATAGGCGCGGACTCGCCCCTGAAAGCGCCAGGGTCGATCGTGTGCACGTGAGCAGGATAGGCTGGCGACAAAGCGAGGGGAAGGAGAGGTTGACTATCGCTTTTATCAAAACATATGAGAACTTTTTATCAGTCACCGGACGTCCTCGTCGTCAAACCCGAAGTAGCCGCGAATGGTGAATGGCTCTTGCTTGACCTCGGGCTCTTGCTTGATCTCGGGCTCTTGCTTGATATCGGGCTCGAGTTTGATATCGGGCGAACTCTCCGGCTCGCGCTTGACCCGCTTTGACCTCGGCCGAGTGGCGCGTGCCGTTTTGCACGCTGCGCACGTTCTCTTCCGCTTCCCGTGCGAGCAACCGGTGCACGCCACGCAGTCGTTTTTCACCTTCCCGTGAGGGCAGGGGTGGCACGCAGCGCACTTGCTTGTCACCTTCCCTTGGGGGCAGGGGTTGCACGCAGCGCACTTGATTTTCACCTTCCTTTGGGGGCAGGGGCTGCAGTCCGCGCAGCTGCCTTTCCGCTTCCCGGGCGGACAGGGGTTGCACGCAGCGCAGCTGTGTTTCACCTTCCCGTGCGGGCAGGGGTTGCACGCAGCGCACTTGACTTTCACCTTCCCGTGGGGGCAGGGGCTGCAGTCCGCGCAGCTGCCTTTCCGCTTGCCGTGGGGGCAGGGGCTGCAGTCCGCGCAGCTGCCTTTCCGCTTCCCGTGCGGACAGGGGTTGCACGCAGCGCAGCTGTGTTTCACCTTCCCGTGCGGGCAGGGGTTGCAGTCCGCGCACCCGCTTTTCCGCTTGCCGTGCGGGCAAGGGGTGCACGCCGCGCACTGGTCCTTCCGCTTGCCGTGCGGACACCGCTTCATACCTCCCATCACTACTGATCGTTCGCCGGTCCGCGCGTACTACGACTGCGCTCGTACACGTCGTAGCTTTCTTTCGTGATGGGTGACTTTTTCGGTGGTTTCCGAGAATTTTTATTCGAAAACCATAAACCAACAACGACATTTCTCACCGGACCTCCTTGTCAGAGGAGGTCATCCCCAACACGCAACGCGCGTTGTCGTCGTCCGCACGTTTTTCGTCCACCGCGTCTGTCTTCGCGTGGCCGTCCTCCGTGTGCCGTTCGTCCGTACCGAGCATAGGGCGTTGCCGCGTCTAACGTTCGAGGTCTCCGAGTTTGCGTCGGATTTGAAAAACCGCCCGTTCGCGAGCGGATTTTCCCTCGCCGAAACCGTGCATGGTCCCCGCCGTCCCGAACGCCTTCCCCGCGTCACGTGCGGCGATGAGCGTGACGTACGCCGCGGTCGGCCGGGCGAGTCGCGCGATGGCGAGTAGGGTCAAACAAGCACCATGCGCGGGTGGGTATCCCTTCGGTGGGTCGGTGTACGCCGCGCGTCTCACCGGTACCAGCGGCGTTTCCAAGACGGCCCCATTCGCGAATGTTTCTTCCCGGAGAGGCGTCGCGGCGACCTGCCTCAACGCCTCTAACCGTGAGTTTGTTTCGTCCAATTCGCGAATCGTGTCGCACGGACACGGTAACGCTGGCAAGGGAGGCGTGGTGTGGGTACCCGCGACAGCGGGGGTCGGCGGCGGCGGAGGAGGAATGGGAGGCGGGAGGGCGTTCGAGACAACCGCGGGCGCCGGCTCCGGCGCCGGCGCCGGCGCGGGCGCCTCCCCCCCCCAGCAGTACGGTACGCCGCAGCAGCCGAACGGCGGTGCCGCGTACCGCCCTGCCCAAAACAGCTCGTCTACGCAGCAACAACAACAACGACGACCTCCGTCTGCTGCTCCGCCCGGTTCTCAAAACCAACCCGGCGTCGGTTCGAGTTCGAATTCGAATTCGCATTCGCAGTCTGTTCAACCTCCCACTTCGGCGCCGCCGTCGCCGTCTCCACAAAACGGCCCCCGGATCTTCGTGGATTTCGCGGTGTACAAATCCAAAGCCGCGGTGAAGTTCGGGGTGATAAAACCCACCTTCGAGGTAACACAAGCCACGGGGACGAAACAAAAGGTACGGCCTTGCGCGTTTCCCAAATCCCGCCTCCCTGTTTTACCGAAGCTGGTGACTGTTTGTCCATACTTCGCGATATACGAGACTGACACTTTTTTTTTACAATAAAGAAACGCGACGGCGGGTTGTTGTTGGAGTTCGCGCCGGCGGTCGGACAAAGAGCGTACGACTGGGGAAACAAACAGGTACGTGTTGCATTTTCCAAATCCGTCAACACACTGTTTTACCGAAGCTGGTGACTGTTGTCCATACATCGCGATATACAAGACTGACACTTTCTTTTATTCATCACAGTCGATTCTTCTCTCCCCGCTTGAGCTCGTGGAGCTTTGCGAAACCCTGGCGGTGCTCGGTAAGGGGGTTGTTTTTTTCCACGACCCCGGGATGGGCACGGCGAAGCAAGGCACGATGACGAAATCACTCAAAGCGGAACCCATGCCGGACGGGAGCGGGGGGGTTTTTCTGAACCTGAGCACCAGCACGGGCGCCAAACTCAACGTCGCCGTGAGTTTCGCCGAGTTTTGCGTGCTGCGCAACCTGACGCAGGTACGCGTAGGGGCTTTCCCAAATCCAAAGACTGCGGTTACGCAAGTCTTACCACTACAACAAGTGCACCCCCGAGTACAAGACTGTTTGCGCACTGTACGAAAATCGCCCAGCACGAGACTCAAGACGTTAACCCCTTTTCATTCACAATCGCAGTACCTCGTGCCGCGGCTCATGGGCTTCGACGAGGTGTTTAAAGGGTAAAGCGTGACTTGACGGGCGGTGGTGTAAGAGACGCGGACCCAATTATTTTCGTCATGCATTTTCTTTTGTTTTTGTTATGTACAATCGTCTCGCGCGCGGTCGTCCCGTTTCCGCGCGGTTTGGGAGCAATACGCGTCAGCGGTTTCGTCGTCACACCGCGCCGGCATCTTTGAGAATATGAACAATCGCCTCGCGGCCCCAAAGAGCGGCGATGCACAGCGGCGTCCCGCCGTTATCCGCCGCCTTGTTGACGTCCGCGCTCGCCTCGATCAGCGCCCGCACAACCGTCTCGTGGCCGTTTTGAGCGGCCATGCACAGCGGCGTCACGCCGTTATCCCTCGCCATGTTGACGTCCGCGCCCAACTCGATCAGCGCCCGCACTACCGTCTCGTGGCCGTTTTGAGCGGCGATGTACAGCGGCGTCACGCCGTTATCCCTCGCCATGTTGACGTCCGCGCCGAACTCGATAAGCGCCCGCACCACCGTCTCGTGGCCCAATTCAGCGGCGATGAACAACGCATTCTCGGCAAGTGGGCAGCCGTTCGCGCGCGCCCACTGCAGCACCTCGAGGTGCCCTCCCTCCGCCGCATCCGAGCACGTGTCTCCATCCCACAGGCAGTCGTTCTCGCGCGCCCATTGTAGCACCTCGAGGTGCCCGCACGCCGCCGCCAGTGAGCACGTCTCTTCGTGCCACGGGCACCCGTTCGTGCGCGCCCACTGCAGCACCTCGAGATGTCCTCCCTCCGCCGCATACATGCACGTGTCTCCGTCCCACGGGCAGCCGTTCGCGCGCGCCCACTGCAGCACCTCGAGGTGCCCGCGCCTTGCCGCCAGTGAGCACGTCTCCTCGTCCCACGGGCAGCCGTTCGCGTGCGCCCACTGCAGCACCTCGAGGTGCCCGCCTCTTGCCGCATACATGCACGTCTCCTCGTCCCACGGGCAGCCGTTCGCGCGCGCCCACTGCAACACCTCGAGATGCCCGCACGCCGCCGCCAGTGAGCACGTCTCTTCGTGCCACAGGCAGCCGTTCGCGCGCAGCCACTGCAGCACCTCGAGGTGCCTGCCAAATGCCGCGTACGAGCACGTGTCCTTGTCCCACGGTGTGCCGTCCGCGCGCAAAACCTTCAACTCTTCGAGCTGTCCGCTCCTCGCAGCTGCCGCACAAAGGTATTCTTGACGCGACAGGCGACCTCCCCGTTGCAGGCGCCGCAACGCGCTTAAACCTCCAAGCATCGCGGCTTCATCCTCGCCAAGCTCCGCAAACTGAAGCCCCGTCGCCGCCACCGCAGCGCGCATCGCGCGGCTCACCGCTGGCAGCCGTGCGAGATCGGCGGGATCGTCGAAATTCTCAGATCTGAGAATGAGCGCGACGACGAGGTGGTCGGGGAGGCGGGGGATCGCGGTTTGCGCGTCGGCAAGGCTCGCGGGAGTAGTGGCGGTCGCGAGACCACCGAGCGCGGCAGTCGCGGCGGTGTGCGCTGCGTCGGAGTTCATCGCGGAGGGTGTCGTGCGCGCGTCGTTGTGCCAGGCGAAATCCCCGCGAGGGCGTTTCGAACGAAACCCAGATCCTCGGACGTTACGACAAATGGACCGAAACGAGTAGGCGACTAGGCGTAGGCTGGGGAAACCTATCGGGGGTCGGAGATACCCGCGTCGGGTCGTAAAGAGTCACCGCCGCAGCTGCGTTGTCCCAGCGCGGCACGATACGTTATACGTGACGACGCCGTGACCATCGCGGCCGAGTGGACTCAAATTCGCCGTGGCCCTGTGAAACATGGGTAGATAGACTAAAGGGGTGTGTTCGCCGAGTTTTGCGTGCGCGGAACCTCCGCGTACCGCGGCTTATGGGCTTCGACGAGGTGGTCAAACAGCGATTGGGGTTTAGACGGTGGGGAAGGTGGGAAGTGGAGAGACGGAGTAGACGGAGACGGAGACACAGACCGAAGTGTTTTGATATTTCCATAATGTTTTGGCAGCGGTTCCCAATCGTCGCCGCGAACGATTCGCTCGTCTTGCCGTTCGACCGTTTTTTACCGTGGAACGCGGACTACCGAATTCGCGAGGCTCCCGCGGCCGGCGGTTTCGGCGGTGAACCGAACGCCGCTCGGGCGCAAGTGAGCGCCCTTGAAAATGGTATCAGCCGCGGCGCGCGTCGGAGGGAGCCCGGAAAACGCGTGTTCCGCGTTTTCCGGGAACCGACCGAAGCGCCCGCCCACCGTCAGGTTGACGTTTCCACCCGCTCGCATGTTTAGGTGTCCAGTTTCGAAAAAAACGATGGGGATGTCCTCCACCATTTTCTTCAAGACGGACAGAGGAGCGCGGAGGTGAAGTCAGCGACGGCAGCGAGACTTCGAAGCCAAACGCAAACACGGCGCCGGCGAACTCGTAGGGCATGAGTTTGATGTGCCCGACCCGGATCAAAAGGGCAAAGTTCGTCCGTGATCAAGGTCATGGACCTGTGCACGAAGCGGGGCGCGAACCACAAGGAGCTCCTCTCGAAAAGCTGCACCGTCGGCACTAAGGTCATGGACCTGTTCAGCCAAACCCACTACAAGTACGACGCTACGACTAAGGAGTGGTCTTAGTCGTAGCGTCGTACCGGTAGTGGGTTTCGGGGAAACCAAGGTCCGTGACCCTGTGCCCACGGTGATGGCTTGCGGTCTGAGCTCGGGGTGGCTCTTTCCTCGCTTAGAGCAGAGGTCCGGGACCTTGATCGTGACTCTTCCTTTTGATCCGGGTGTGGGGTTCTTGGGCGTGCCAAATTCACGCACGACGTGGACGGAGAGTTCGCCGGCGCCGTGTTTGCGTTTGACTTTGAGGTAGCCGCGGTCGCTGACTTCACCGACGTTCCTCTGTCAAGCTTGTATTATTTTTAACGGCGAGCACCGGCGCCCGAACGGCGATCGGCTCACCGCCGAAACCGCCGCGGGAGCCTCGCGAATTTTCAACTCAAGTGCACTTTCCATCTTCCAAGGAAACTAACACGCTCGGGACGGACGTCCCGCGTGGCGGTCGTCCGCGGGTATCTCGTAGGACGCGCGCGCACCCCAGTCGGCGCCGTCCACGGTCTCGCGCGAATCACGAGCTGCTTTCCGCTAACCACGGGAGGCGCTGGGGACTTGCTGGCGCTGCAGCCCACGGTCTCCGACAACGCGCGAGATGTCGTGGTCGTGGCTTTCGACGCTCGGAAAAGACGTCCAAGGCGCGGGGACGCCGAGGAGGTCGCGGAGAAACGAGCGCGGCGGGGCACGACGCGATGGGGAAGGACAACGCTCGTAAATCGCCGTGGGAACTCCACCGCGAGCGAACGCGGCTCTACGCGCGTCTCCGTGTGCGCGGGCGCGCGCGAAGGACGCGGGCTCGTGGAGCGACGGCTGCTCCAGGAAAAACGCCAAAAAATAAAAAAATGATTAATCGATAAATCAATCGCCGCTTATTAGCCACCGTGAACCGTCTCTCCGTCAGCGCGCTCGCGGCGTTCGTGCGCACTTCGACTCCGCCGCTCGCCGCATCCCGCGGGGCCACCCCGGCTTGGGCGCCCACTGCGCGCGCCTGCTCGGGTCACCCAAAATAGTCACGCGCCTCATGATTTCCGGTTTGCGATTTTAATCGTAGCACCCCCGGAACGAGAACGCCTCAGCAGCGCGCGCCCGGCCAAAAAGCAAAAGGTTGACTTGCCCGGGAATCGAACCCGGGTCTGTACCGTGGCAGGGTACTATTCTACCACTAGACCAGCAAGTCAGTCTGGGCTTTCTGTAAAGTCCAGTTGGTTAAACAATTTGTGTCTGAAACCCCCGAGCTGTTGCTCCTAAGATTCCTGTTGTTGTTCGATGGAAAGAGTAGGCAATCGCAGATACATGTATCGTGCCTAGTTGCAATTATTACCCCTAATGTACCTATGTTTCATAGGGCCAAGGGCGCCCCTTGACCGGGCCACGCCTGAAGTGCGGTGCGCCGACGGTTTGGAGACATGAAAGTGCCTATGAATTCGACCTCCGATACTGCATCGGCGAATTGCAATTTTTCTCGCCGCCCGCACTCATCGCCGCCCCGCGTGCGTCTCCCACGACGTCGCGCACCAGTGCCGTTGGTCGCAGTGCGTGGTCGGTGTCGAGAAAAGCGCGTCCACGCGCGGCGTCCGTGGTTCGGCGCACGCGTGTGTCCCCCGATGTCCGTTTCCTTCGATGTCGTGGCGCGGAGTCGTTTCGGAATGGAAATGATTCGTGGTCCCACGTCGCCGCCTCGTTTCTCCACGCCTCGCGTCTCGAGGTCTGGTTTAAAGCGCACGCGCGTCCGTCTCGTGCCCGCGGTCCCGCGCGCTTCACCGCGCGTCACGGAAACCCAGACCCCGGCGGAGTCTGACTCACCGGTGAGTCTGACTCCGCCGGTGTCCGGTCCATCCGTCGTGCGACACGAAAACACGCTTTTGCCTGACAGTGCAGCACAAAAAACACCTTTTCGCCCCTCACCTCTCGCCCCCGCCGCGCAGTTCAAACGCCTGTCCTCCCCCCCCGAATGGGCCTTGGGTTCGACCAACCCGCCGCTCAGTGGGAACTTCGCGCCCGTGGTGGGTACGTGTGAAATCACGAACCTGGTGGTCCACGGTTCGATCCCGGCGAGCGCGGCGGGCGTGTTTCTGCGAAACGGCCCCAACCCGGCGTTCGAACCGAAGCTCGGCCCCGACCGCTACCACTGGTTCGACGGAGACGGGATGCTGCACTGGGTGTTGTTGCGGAGCGGTACTGAGGGTAGGGACGGGGACGACAGAGAAAGCGGAGGAGGTGAGGTCCTTGGTTCGATCCCTGGCCCTGGCGGAACGGGGATACCAAATGTGAAGACGGACAAGACGGCTAATAACTCGTCGTCGGCGTCGTACGGGCGGTCGTACGTCGCGACGAAAAACCTGCAGCGCGAGATGGAAATCGGCGAAACCCTGTTCACCGGGTTACGGGACATCTCCCCTATCTGGAACGTGCTTGTTCCGCGCCTAGTGGAAAAGCTGTGTTTGGACTGGCGAAAACCGGACACGCCGTTCTGGGTGGTACAGAGTAAGGTGCGGGGCTTTCCCACTGAACACGTTGAGAGACGACTGAATGCGCATACTCGTCCTGCGAAGGGACTGTTTCCTCTGCCATGACTGTTTACTCATACTATGGAGTACAGTATACCGTATACCCTTTCCAATCCCTCATACCAATCCCGGATATACACATCATGACCGACTGACACTTTCGGCTTTTACAACCAAGAACACGGCGAACAACGGCGTGAAGGCGCACGGGTCGGCTGGGAAAAAAAAACTCTACGCGACTTATGAGAGCGGCGGCGCGTACGAACTTTGTTTGAACAAAACCCTCGCCACGAAAGGCGTGTGCGACTTCAACGGAAGCTTGACCACTAAGGACCACTGGATGGAGAACATGACCGCGCACGCCAAGACGTGTCCGACAACAAACGACCTGGTGTACATGGGGTACAACCTGATCTCCACGGAGTTTTTTGGAGGATTTGGGAAACGCGATACACAAACCGAATGCCAAAAAAGAACCGACGTCGTGGTCGGCGTGATTGACCCTACTGGCACGCGGGTGGAGAAGACGGTGGTGAAAATGGAACGGCCGTCCATGCAGCACGACCTGGGGATCACCGCGACGCGGGTGGTTTTGCTGGACGGGCCGCTGGTGTTCGACTTGGACCGGGTTATGGAGGGGGGCTCGCCGTTCAAGTTTGAGCAAACGCGGAGTATGAAAATCGGCGTGCTTGACCGGACGATGGGTTCGAAAAAAATGAAAGGCGCGGACGTCGTGTGGATCGACACAAACGAACCGTGTTTCGCGTACCACGTCGTGAACTGCTACGACGACCCGGAAGACGCGCGCAAAATCGTGGTGGACGTGTGCAAGTCCGACGGCACGAACGCGCTTGGAATGGCGGAGACGGTTGTTTTGGATGGGGATTCAGGGCGAAGGAGCACTGCGAACACGGTTGACGGTCACGGCGAGCCCGCGAGTGACGCTTCCAATGCGTCACTCGCGGGAAACCGTGACGCGACGATTCGCCGCGATACGGGCGGTGCCCCAAAATCCCGTATGAAACTGGCCAATCGCCAAAACGCGGCGGGGCACGGCCGGGACGTATCGTGTTTATGGCGCTGGGTGGTTTGCTTGGAAAGCAAAACAGTGACGTACGTGGCACTGCTCGGCCCGAATACTCCGACTGTTCCGCCCGAATCCCAAGACTTTTACGCACACAAGTCACGGGAAGACTGACGCTTTTCTTTTACGCGCGCGCTGTGCCTCGAAACGGTTGTGTTCCACGCCGAGCGATTTCCCGTGTATCGATCCGCGGGTGGTGGGGTTGAAACACTCCGTGTGTTACACCGCGGGGTACGACCTGGGGACGCTTCCTCTGAAAAGCCAAATGGACGTCCCGCAGTTCGACAGGGTGTATAAGCACGATTTGGCGACTGGTACGCACCACACTTACGAGCTCCAGAAAAACTACAAGTGCGGCGACGTCAAATTCGTCCCAGATTCGCAGTGCCAACGCGGAGGCGGGCATTTGCTGGTCATGACGCACGACGTGTCCCCGTGGGTTGAACCGGAGGGGGGTGCGCGGTCAAGTGACCTATCTACCGATCAAAACAAAACGCACTCGAGCAAAACGCCCCATCAAAACAGCAGAGCGCCTTGTGAGTTGCTCATCCTGGCGGACCGAAGAAGCGGCGCCGGCGCCGCGTCTGAAAACGGCGACGAAGGGCTTGTCCTCGTCGCGCGCGTCGAGATCCCCACGCGCGTGCCGTTTGGGTTCCACAACGAGTTCGTGCCTGTGGGGGACTTGGAGAACGGGCAGTGGTAGGAAGGAGTGAAAGGGGAGGGGTATTAGGGTGAGGGGTATAGTATAATTTATAGAGGAAGGGGTAGAGGGGTAGTGGGCATTTTTAGCAATCTCCCCAAAAGTTTATTTATTTTTTCATTCAATTCTTCGTCTACTTTACGTTCCTAAGCGTTCTTAAACCCATCCTCTACTCATCACTTCGTCGCGTCCCAGCCCGTGCCCGGTGCCGCGTTACGCAGTTTTCCTCGTTTCAGCAGAAACAGACTGACCAGCCCACACACCGTGGAAAACGTCCCGACCACGATTTTCCACGAAAACGGCTTCGGGTACATCCAAAGCGAAAGGGCGACGCTTATTAACTTCCGGCTGCTCTTCACGATTTCCGCGTTTGACGCCCCGAAGTGTCGAATTAAAAGCAAAATAAACGAAACCGAGACGTACCCGAACGTTGCTGATAGTAACACCGCGGGCAGCGCGTCGAGGAAGGACGACCCGTTTTCGTCGTCCGTAACGAGACGCGCGTGAAACGACCCCGGGGCCTCGCCGACGGGTCGATCGCGGTCGAGTTCGGTGTCGTATGACGACGATGAGGATGAGGATGACGATGACGATGATGACGATGAAGCCCTGTCCCCCAAAGAAGAAGCAATCCCCAAGCTGCGCATCGCGCTCCCTAGCTCGCCGGTGACACACATGGCGCCTATCGTGAAAACCGCCCCGATCAAGTTGGCGTGGAAAACAACCTCCGCGTGCGACGCCGGGTTCGGCACGTCGAAGAACCGCCGCTCTTGCGACGGGTAAAACAAAGTGTCAGTCTTGAGTGGCACCAAGTGCCATGTATATCGCGATGAATGGACAAACAGTCACCAGCTTCGGTAAAACAGTCGTGATTGTGACGTATGTAGTGAACAGTAATTACGGGCTCCCCAATCGGCAGAGGTAATGCGCCCTTCTGGTACGAGTATGGGAATAAAGTCTAACAGTCGTCCGGGATTTGGGAAAGCCTGGTAACACGCGTACCTTCGAAATTCGCGGCGAAGGAATCCGCGAACAGCGCGGCGGTTATCAGGAGAACCCCTTTCGGGTCGAAGTCCGGCCGTGACGCCGCGTCGCCTAGGGTGAAGCACGCGATGCCTATCACCAACAACGACGCGGAGGCGTATTCCTTCAACCCGTACTTTCGGTGCTGAAACACCGCCCCGATCAACATCGTGGGAATCACTTTCGACGACTTTGCCACGATGCGCGTGGTGTAGTTGATGTACACAAGCGCCGCGTTCGTGCAGTACATGCCGCTCGACGTGAGCAGGGCTAAAATCAGGTAATTACCCCAGCTCCCCGTTCGTGTGGAATGCGTACCTTCCCGTACGCGCTCTAAAAACGCCAGCACCCCATACACGAGCGTCGTCACCAGGGTCACCGCGCCGCCGTGTTTGAACCCGCCAGGCCCGGCGCCGTGAAACACGGATTCCTGCGTCGCCGTGAACCCCAGGTAACTCAACAGCGCGCCGGTTCCTAGGAACAACGCCAGGTCCTTGCCCGCCATTTGAAGAGGGAAACCCCACAGCTTCGCAGGTGCTGAGTTTACAGGGTGACCACTGTGACCCGTGTCGTTGGTGCCGTTGGAGTTGGCCCTTTTCGCCGCCTCGATGGGGGAAGATGGGGACGCCGCAGTGTCCCCGTGGGGAAAATCGCCCAGCGCGATCCCGGACTCGACGTCCCCCGCGACCCGGGTCGCGCCGCGCATGCGGAGCGCCTGGTCGGTGGAACCGTCCCCGCCTATGGCGTCGCGGCCGCGCATGCGACCGGAAGGCGCGCACAGGCGGTCTAGGGACGGCAGACCAGGCGGGGGAGACACGGGCTAAAGGCGAGCGCGAATCGAAGAAGGTGCCGCTTTTCGGTCCCGCCTTTTTGAGTTGAAGGACCTCGTCAAATTTCGGGAGCCGGACCGGCGTTCGTCGCACCGAAAAACTGGTTCGTGCCTCGCAAGAAACGTCTCGCGACCGCGGTCTCGCTGCCGAGGCGCACTCCGCGACGCGCTTTCGGTGGGAACACGGTTTCGGTACGGACCACGCTTCCGACGTGATGCGTTTCTCACTGTTTCCACGCGTCTCGACGTCGTTCAGGCCACACCACCAGGCCCCCGATGGACCTCCTCGCGAACGCGATCGCGATCGCGGGCCCCGTGGCGCTTCGACTTCCCACGTCGACTCATGCGTCGTCACACTCATGACCTCGAGGTCGCGGCCTGACCCCTTCCCGCCTTCCTACCTCGCCCTTTACCCACAGCAAAGCAACCTCCACGCCAACCCCCACACACAAGCCTTTCGTCCCAAAATGGTCGAGCGCAACCCGTGGTACACGCGCGTGCAAGGCCCTTTCCCCGAGCAGTACGGCTGCGTCGGGGTGAAGTCCGATGGGGGCGGTTCCATGCGCGGCCGAGGCACGGTGGGCGCGATGAAGCTGCACCGCGCGGTGTTCAACCGGGACCTTGGGCTGATTGAGACGCTTCTGAAGGACCAAAACGCGGATATCAACGAAGTGGAAGGCGCGGGGAACACGCCGTTGCACAACGCGGCGTACGACGGGTGGGCGGAAGGCATCGAGATGCTCGTGAAGAAAGGCGCTAAGGTACTGTGCTTGTTTTTTTTCTTTTCTTTTTGAAACGGCGACAAACAAACTCGACGCTGTTCGCCCGTCGTAACTGACGCACTGCTTGCTTGTCCTGACAGTCACCGACTCCTCACTCCCGTGCGCCGTCGGTTCGAACCGGCGACGTCCGCTACGGTACTAAACCTGGTTAACCACCTGCGCACCCAATTACCTCTGACTAACTACCGTATCCTTACCCGTGCGTTTTAAAAATTACCAAAAAAGATCAACGCCTCGAACAACGCGGGTGATACGCCGTGGCAATGGGCGGCGAACATGAGGTGCGGGGCTTTCCCATTGAACACCCACCGCCTTTGCAATTGCGCATACTCGTCCTTCCGAAGGGACTATTACGACCAGAAGGGCGCATTCCCTCGGACTGTTACCACGACTGTTTACGTAATACCAATCCCTCATACACGTGACGACCGACTGACACTTTCTTTTTTATCGGGCCAGGCACGACGAGTGCTGTGAGCTTCTTGAAAAGCTGGGCGCGGATAAGGACTACCGCGGCCGGGTGATTGTTCCGGAACACATCCCGAAAGTTAAGGACTTTTACGACCTGGAGGACGGGAAAGACCACCCGAAGCCGTCGCAGGAGTTTCTGGAGTGGCAAAAAGAACAGGACCGGCGACGCGACGCGGGGGAGGCGGCGAACTGGGACGCGTGGAGCGCGCCGGGGACGAAAAAGTGAGAAGGTACTTGCTTGAGTTGCTTGGAAGCAAGCAGAGACAAGTCACTTTGAAAGGTATACACTACTTCAATTCTCAATACCACGACTGCCTTCACACTAGTCGCCCCTACTACGTCAACTACTTCAATACACAAAAACCATTCACTCTCTGGTCTACTAATAAACGCTCCGCCTACCCATCCCTGTTCACCGCGATCCCCTGCCGCGTAAGCGCGCCTTCTACCGCCCGGCGCACCGCGAGCGCGATGGCTTCCTCGCGTACGTAATCAGCATCTGGGGCGGCACCGTGTTTCAGCGCAACCGCCGCGCTCGCGGCGCGCGCGGCGTCCGACGCGCGCTTGGCTAGCGTTTTGAAAACTGTCGCGTCTTTAATTTTCTTACCAACCCAGTACGGCTTCAAAAGAGCCTTGACCATTTGAATCACCCTGGTTTTCGAAGGCGCACCGCTATGCTCTGCTTTGCTCAGAATGTCTTGTCGCTTGTTGTAAGCCTCTTTCGCACTCAAAACAGGAGGCACGTGCGAAACCGTGCCAGGCGGTACGAACCCGAAGGCTTGCTGCTTGTGTAAAAATTGAGGAGGTTTTTCTTTGTCGAAAGACTGTTTTTCTTGCGGTTTCTTTTTTGAAACCTCCAGAACCTCCTTGTCATCCTCGTCCGAAGATGTCCACCCGGTGTGGTCGTCGTGTTTTGCTGGGTGTTGCTCGAGTGCGTGTGACTGTTTGCTCATACGAGTCGCGTCCTTCGGCGGCGAAAACGCGACACCTGCAAACTTTCCTTTTTTGTCACCACCCGACCCTTTGGAAGTGTTTTGGAGAAGACGACCGGAAGTTGTCGCCGCGGTCGATACCGGTACTTCTCTTCGTCTCGGCCGTTTCAGCGCGCGTGTGTTGTCAGTATCGGCCAAAGTGTGTACAGGCAAACAGTCTGCAAACAAATCAGTCGCGGCGTCGAGTGTTTCCTCGGCTCTGCACCCGACGCCGGCGAGCGTCGCCGCCGCGGCGCGACGACGAGCAGATCGCGGCGAGTCCACCGTTCTCCGTGCCGTTTGCAAATACGCGCCGGGCCCGATATCCACCGTGTGCGTCGCGAGGTACGCACGGGTAGCGTCAGTACTCGTGCCATCCGTGCGTACACCGTTCGTACGGATGACACGAGTATTGACGGTACGTCCTCCATCGCGCAACTCGTCGTGACCCGCGTAACCACCTCCGGTACCGTTACCAGTCTCACAATTATCCCCGCCCCCGGTCCCGGCCTCGGCCCCGAAGGTTTTCTCCCCCGCGCGGTACCGCTCCCACATCAAACGCAGTTCCCTGACCCTGGCGATTTGCGCGCGCCGCGAGTCGTTGACTGGGCCGCCGACCGGGTTTCCCCTATGCCCCCGGTGGAAAGACCCGAGTTGAGAGGAGGTCCCGAGGTTCTCACAAAATCCAGAAGGAGTAGTCCCTGTGTGATTCGCGAATCCAGAATGAGTCGTTCCTTGGTGTCGCCGCCTGTCAGCGCCGAAGGTCCCAGCGCATTGCGAGGAAAAGGTTTCGTTCCGAGGCGCCCTCGATTCCGGCGTCGCGCCAACACTTCCGAACCGGAACACGTTTGAGTGCGTGCTAAGTCTGGTATTTCGCGCCGCTCGAATAGCAGCCGCCCGTTGTCGCGCCAGCCGTCGCGCTTCCGTTGCTTCCGAGATCCCAACGTGACTCAGCTCGTGTTGCGTCTCCCGTCTCACGGACGCGACGGTTCGCGCGGCGGCGCCGTCGCCGGCGCTATTCTCGACGTCAGCGTCATCGCATATTCGGCACCGCCATTCCTCCAGCGGCACTTCGTCCAAACCGACGCAGTAGCAGTGGTGTCCCGTGTCGCACCCGTCGCACAGCATCAAATGCGCGTCGTCCCCTCCCTCGCCGCACGTACCGCACGTCACTTCATCCAACTCCAACTGCGTCAAGCCTTCGCCGTCGTCGTCGGGGTCTTCGTAAACCTGGTCGCGTTTTTTTACGTAAATTGGTTTTTGGGTGTGGGCGTGGCCTTTCGTTCGAGACCTGCGGTTCGTCGTGGTTTCTGTTTGTGGCACGTCGTCGTTTGCAGCACACGCAGGATCATCACCTGCAGTGACATCTCTGTCTCCTGTCCCGTCACCCCTTTCCTCCGGGTAAATCACGCTGAACCTCTGTTTGCACAGCGGGCATCGCGTTTCTATGTCCGCCCATCTCGAGATGCACGGCACGCAGAAAAGATGCGCGCAGCAATCAAGGCGGCCGCGTAACGAAACGTCGTCTTGGCAAATCACGCACACGTCCCCGAAAACGACAAGAGGGTCACGCTGGGGGGGTGGGGGGGCGCCGGGGGGGG
>Ga0209192_10000083_pt1 | contig 123196 bp, 109 predicted proteins | sample ArcticOcean_MG_C_11_FD_187433 | JGI IMG/M metagenome (GOLD analysis project Ga0209192, IMG submission 187433) | Marine microbial communities from western Arctic Ocean - ArcticOcean_MG_CB2_154 (SPAdes) (version 2) | ecosystem: Environmental > Aquatic > Marine > Oceanic | place: Arctic Ocean... | reverse complement strand
GTTGTCAATGATACTAATGGTTGGTTGATGGATGGTCGATGGTCAATCAAATTTCGCCAAACCCCTCAGACATGCCGCAACGAAAGCGAACCAAGCGACCCTGATCGCAAGACCAGCAATTCAAGCTAAGCACCGATTACGATCAAACGGACACCTCTGCAGCCTCGTTACTTTTAAAGAATAATACCATCGGCCGCTCTTCTTCATTTTTTCTGATTTACTCGATTCCAAATTCATGTTCTAGTGCCACCCCTAAATGTTAACAAAGGGGCGCACGTGGGCACAGTATTCGGACAATCATGGGTAAGACGTCTCCTTTGGCTTATTGTGATCGTCGTCATCATTGGCAGCATCGGTGCAGGGTCAAAACTTAGCGTTCTTTTAGAAGCGTTACGCCCGCCTGTTTTACCTGAACACGTCGAAATTGAAATTGCAGATTGGCAGTCGGGGCAAAATTGGACCGACGAAACAATTGAAGAGTTCCATCATAAATCGCAAGGCTCTCGAACGCTTAATATACCTTTGTCATGGTTTATGGCGCTGGAGCAACCAAGTCATAGCGTCTTATCTTTTCTGTTTGCAACAGGCGAAAAGTTCAGCCGTTCAGATTATCTGTCTCGCTTCGGTTTTGTAACAACGGCAGAGAGCAAGCACAATCCTTATGGACTCCCTATTGGCTTTGCATGGGACGAATACCAGCCGATCATTGGCATTCGCGACGCGAAAACAGCGGTCGGATTTACCTGCGCGGCTTGCCACACAGGACAATTAGTCCACAATAATAAGCGCTACCTTATACAAGGTGGCCAGGCGATGATCGATCTAGGACAACTGACGTCGGGCCTTGAAGCGGCATTGGGGCAAACTGTTCTAGCAAGCGAAATTCCGGTTGTCGACGGTAAATTCGAGCGCTTTGCAAAATCGGTACTCAAAGATGGCTATTCAGATGCGGGCGTCGCAACACTCAAAACAGACTTAACAAATTTGGTTGCAGCGCTCAGCGCACAACAAAAGGGCGTTGATGTTATTGAAGGTTTTTCTCGACTCGACGCGCTTAACAGGATCGGCAATCAGGTATTTTCAGTTGACCCAGGTCTTGCCGAGAATTACGTTAACATCAATTCGCCGGTAAATTATCCGCCTATTTGGACGTCGTCTTGGTTCGATTGGGTGCAGTATGACGGCTCAATCATGCAACCACTCATCCGAAATACCGGCGAGGCGATGGGTACAGCCGCCCACACTAATCTAACCGCGCCTGTAAACGCAGGGCGCTTCAGCACAGCAACACCCCTGCGTAACCTACAATGGATCGAAGATACGCTCGCCGGTAAAACACCGCCGCTAGCGAAAAAAGTTTTTACAGGTTTAAGAGCACCCAATTGGCCTGACGCTTTTGGAGCATTAGACACAGACAAGGTTGCTAAGGGTGAAGTGCTGTACGCGCGTTATTGCAAAAAATGTCACCTGCCTGCGCTGACTGAAGCGGTCGAATCGGGCAAAGCCCCTGATTCGCCACTGTGGGACCACTTTGAACCAATACAATGGTGGGATGGCGACGAACTACTCTCAACCAAACAAAACGTATTGAAAATGAAAATTGTACATCAGTCATATATAGGTACAGACCCAGGACAGGGTAATGTACTTGCCCTTCGCAAGATAAACACAGCCGCCATAGCCGACAATAATCCCGCCGGCATACCACAGCGGGCCGGGCTTGGCATCGATGTCAAAGTATGCGGTAAGAAATCCGCTACGGATCAAAACAGCCCATTGGTAACAACGACCGTTACGGACAACCCACTACTTGCCTATCCACTAGCTTTAGGCGCATTAGTCCAACTTGGTATCGACCAGTGGTTTATATCGGATCGCACACCGGAACAAGAGAAATTGTTAATTGAAGGTAAGAGACCTAACTGCCTTCAAGCGGGTTTGGGTTATAAGGCGAGACCTCTCAACGGTATTTGGGCGACGGCACCCTTCCTTCACAATGGTTCAGTGCCAACATTGCGGCATCTATTGGGCAACCCTGAGGACCGGCCCGATTCATTCTTGCTCGGCGATCCGACATTCGACACGGTTAACGTCGGCATCACAGCAATGGTGACGAAAGACAAACAAAACACCTACAGCCGCGATGGCTATTTTATTATGCGAACTGACATTCCCGGCAATAGTAATCGCGGCCATGAATTCAAGCAAACCTCTGGTAACGGACGAATAGGACCAGCGCTAAGTGATGTTGAAATACAATCACTTATAGAGTTTCTTAAGTCAATTTAAAATTTTTCCCAATTGAACCTACGTGCAACATAACATCTACATTATGATTGGCTTATCAGCTAATCGCGTAAGCTTTCGCTAACCAAAAAGCGACAGTCACAGGATATTTTAGATCTATGGATAGTTCACCGACAAGAGTAATGGTTATTTTCACTTTGCTGGGCGCTGGCGCAATTGGCGGATTTGGGGTGCATCGCTTGCTCAGTGCCGAGTATGGTATCGCGAGTTTTGATTTTTTCGTCGCCCTATCTTTTCTCTCTCTCGGCTACTACACCCACAAAACCGGCAAAGATGGTCTTGCACGCTTTTTAAGCGCCGCCATTGCTGCAGTGGGTCCGTTAGTTTTTATAAAAGCATTCGATGACTCTGGGCTCTATTGGGTTTATTCCTCAACAATTATTATCTACTACCTTGTTCCCTATCGATGGGCGATGGGTTTCAATGCTGTCATGCTGCTTTCTATGAGTTCCATTTTTTGGGATACGATTGACCACGGAGGCCAGTTCTACTCGTTTCTCGTCACCATCGGACTGATCAATGGTTTCTCTTTAATGTTCGCTTTGAACGAAGAACGTAGCCGTATGAAGCTCAAGGCGCTATCCATTCGAGACGATCTAACGAATATCGGTAACCGGCGCGCATTTTCCGCAAGAATATTGGAGATCATCAACAAGAACAAACGGTATGGTTTGAATGCTTGTCTGGTCTGTATCGACATCGACAAATTCAAAGATATCAACGATTCATTAGGCCACGGCGCGGGCGACACGGCGATCAAAAAACTCTCAAGTTTTATCACCGGCATGCTGCGTGAAAGTGACGAAGTCTTTCGAATAGGCGGCGACGAGTTTGTGATCATCGCCGAAGGCGCCGATCAAGATTCAGGCACTCAACTGACAGAGAAAATTCGTCAGGCGGTTGAAGAAGAAGAATTTATTCCCGGCCGACCTCTAACAATTTCTTTAGGGGCATCGATTTTGAAAGACACTGATACGCCAGAGAGCTGGTTGTCTCGCGCAGATGAGCAGTTGTACAAAGCAAAATCATCGGGACGAAACCAAGTTTACTTCGACGGTGAAATCATACCAGTAAATGGTTAGATCAAGATCAAGCGGAATTGACAGTTACCCTCGCGGATCGGTGGTGCGCCCGAAGTAAGATGCGCCTTTGGCATTGAAGAAACCAAAGTCTTTCGCTGGATAAGGGTTATTGCGGCCAATTAGATGCGCAAATCGAGGCGGGTTTCGAACGACAACTTCATCGCTAATAACACTATTTAGATCTTCCTGCGGTCTTACATACATCCGATTAAAATAGACTGTCATCCCGACTCGTTCGCCTGGTATTGTCCTGGCACCCGCGCTGTGCCAAAGGTTTCCATTGAATACAGCCACGGAGCCTTTCTTTGCTTCCATGGGTATTGCTTGTTTGATTGCACCGGGAGATGGATTGTTCTGCCGTTTATGCGAACCAGGAATCACCAAGGTAGCGCCGGATTCAAGTGAAAAGTCATCCGTTACCCACATCATGTTACTCGCCACTGAGGCTGCAGGAATCGGCTCTGGTACCATTGGGGCATCCGTGTGCATCCCCTGAGGCGGATCTCCCTCACACCTAACATGACCATGGTTACTGCTAATCTGGCAACTCTCCCCCATCAGATAAGTGATTAGCGCCAAGGGCTTTTCAGCCATTACCGCTTCTTCAAATATCCTGCCGCGGGCCAATAGCCAAGCAACAAGGTAACTACTCCCTTTCGGGCCGGATAATGGAATACGCTTACCTGCGGCGCGATCTTCTTCGCCGAGTCTTAATATGGTTTCCCGTAACTCATCAAAGAACGCAAGGGGCTTAACATTTTCTAAGATCGTGTAACCATAAAGCTCAAGTTCCAAGACATTGCGCTCTAGACCAAGCCGAATGATCTCATCGCGCATCCGATCTAAGCGCTTGTGCGACTCAATCATTGTTGGATGTCGCTGATCTGTGTCACCTAATTGTTTTTGGCTTGCCATAACCCGAACCTTTAAACTGATTATCGATCAATGAGATAGATCGCTTTCTCGTCACAACCGCTCACCGTGCTAATTTAACGCTCTTGTACAAAATGCGCTAGTCTCGCGATCCGTCACTACAGTTGACCTAACCAAATGCCCTGCAGTCTGTCAATGTCATAGGCCTTTACGGTGTTGTAACGTCATGCAAAACCCTAAATTCTAAGCCTGCTTTACGATGCACAATAGCAGCCTGATATTCGCTTGAGTTGAACATGTCCAGATACGCGCTTCTGCTAGGGTAGTGAACGATAATTATCTCGTCATAATGCTGAGATTCATCGCCCACGAATAAGTGATCGCAAACGCCTCGGTAGGCCAATCTGCCGCCCAACGCGCGTATTTTTGGCAGCACAACTTTGCCATATTCGTTATAGGCCTCTCGCCCCGTCCTGCCCTTAGCACTCTCGAGGGCAGACTCATAACGCGCCACATCGCGATACTTCAACAGGTTAATCATGTCAAAGGCAACATCCGGATCAGACGCTGCAATTTCATCTAATTGCGATTTTGTTGGTTCTGTCGATCTCATTGTCATTACCCGTTTACCCGTTTTAGTTATTCAAATAGTGCCAGCCCGATTTTAGTCTTAAACTCACTCGATGGAGCCGCTGTGTGGCAAGCCCTGCAAGCCATCTCAACGCATAGTTACGCACAGTTACGCGCATACGCGTGGGACTAAACCTCTGATTCAGCTAGATTAGTCACGGTTAGCTCCGATTAAGCCCAAGCTCACGTTGCATTTTCTTAGTTAAACCTAAAGAAACAATTCGATGTGACTCAGCAATATAGTATTTGAGTTTTTTGTCCGTTTTTTGCATCGTTTGATGTTGCTGTATCCACTGCATACCCCGCGATGCCAAATAGGGAGCAGGCCTAAAGCCTATAGCGTCATGTAGCATCTCAAAGTGAATATCTGAAACTTTAAAGGTGAATGCAGCTTGATCAGACTTCTGCCAGCCGCCAATCGTAAATACTTTGCCGCCGACCTTCCATACATGGGCGCCGCCCCATTGCATAACGTGTGAAGTAGCCGTCAACGAGCAACAGTATTTATTAAAGGCATCATAAGTCATCGAGTTGTCACTCTTAGTTGATCACACGATAGACAATCTCGGAAAAACCACCTTGCGATCGGCATCACCGTGACGTGTATGTGCGTCAGTAAGCCAAGGTTAAGCAGACAACCCACCTGCTTGCCGCCGCCAATGACCCAAAGGCATTCAACACCCGCTATAAAGCCATCTAGACTGGTCGCCACATAATAAATCGATTGCATATATACCCCTCGATACATAACACCGAGCAACAATGTCATGAAGGCAACCAAAATTCACCGGACTACATTATTTTGTGATTCGATATTGCTCAACGATAGCCCAACAGAAACACTAAAATGCTTTTCACATCCCCGCTCGCCAATTCATTTACAGCGGCATTTTCAATCACGTTAACAATGCCGTGCAGATAAGGTGAACCCTGATCAGTATGAAGCCAGATCAAACCTAGAGAATTCAGTAACACCGTAATCCAGAAAACAGCACGAAAATCAGTCTTTATAGTTTTATGCCGAAGCTTTTGCTGGGCGACTATCGCGCCAGGCCAGCCGCACAATAAGGAAAAGATATGCAGCGTAGATTCTGACACTCTCCACGTACCCTGTTGCGCCGCCTGCTTGTCCCGCGCATAAACGAGGAATGTTAAACAACTCATAAAAAAATAAAACACGGCAATGAGTATCGGCGTATATCCCAAAAAATAGAAGGAAATTAGCACGCAAAAGATGACGAAGATCGGAACGTAGTTCAATTGAGGCTTTTCATTTTTTTGTCAATCACCATCTGACTCGACTGCATGTCCACTACCCCTTTGAAAGAAAGAAAATTGGGACAATCATATTTTTTGCTTCGTTAATAAGCATCGTCTTCATCGTGCACTGACACCGATACATCGCCCATCTCGTTCAACGCCAATTTGAATACAATTGGTTTGCAGCATACTTGGCAATCCTCAATATACTGCTGGCCCGCTTCCTGATGATCAATGAGTACATCAAGCGCCTCACCACAGTAAGGACAATAAACAATTTCTTCTGCTAAAAATTCCATCTTCTGCTGGCTTGCCTCAAAAATAACGTAGATAACGCCCCTGCGAGTGAAGGGTCTGCTCCAATTGTAAAACGGTCCAGTGTGCGTGTGCAAAATGTTCTACCTTCAATACACCGGTTGATTCTGGCCCCGGCTTTAGCAGTTCAGCGATTTTCGTCGTCGCGGCAATAGATCGTCCGCATAAATTCACACCTAACAGCACTTATAAGGCACTAAATATAGACAGTACGGGGGTAGACGACCGATCTTGAATCAAATTAAGATGGTCCCGTAGGCCAACGTCGGCTGTCAAATCAATTCTTGATGACTCGACTCAAGTAACACAACTTTACATGAACGCCATAAAGCGATAACTCAAAAATATATGTCTGCACTACAATACCGTCGCGACATCGATGGGCTTCGCGCCATCGCCGTCACTCTGGTGATACTTTTTCATTATCAATTCCCGTTATTTTCTGGCGGCTTCATTGGCGTCGATGTTTTTTTTGTTATCTCAGGCTTTCTGATTACGGGTCTGTTGCTTAAAGTACAAAGTCGCGATGACTTCAGCTTCGCAACCTTCTATTCGCGGCGTATTCGCCGCTTACTGCCATCATTCTTACTCGTATCGCTGGTCACTTTCATCGTCATCTCGCGCTACTATATGGACGACGACTATTACATCTTCTCCAAGAGCTGGCTTGGCTCTGTGATTGGCTTGAGTAATATTTTTTTCCACGGTGAGCTATCTCAATATTTTTCCGCCGATGCCAAGATCATATCGCTTCTGCACACCTGGTCGCTGGCTGTTGAAGAACAATTCTATTTCATTTGGCCACTACTATTACTACTCTTAAAACCGATAATTAGACACGCAAAATTTGTCCTAATTTTTATCGGTTTGTGGTTCGCTGCTTTCACCTTCTCTATATGGCACGCCATTGCCGATCCGGTCGCTGCATATTTTTTACTGCCTGCACGCGTCTTTGAGCTAATGTTAGGTTGCGGACTAGCCTTGTTCGCGCACCGCCTCCCTATACTGAACCGCTGGCAGGCTGAGTGTCTTTCCTTAACGGGCGTCGTGGCTATCGTCGCTAGCGCAATACTATTAAATAGCGAAAGCATCTTTCCTGGCTACAACGCACTGTGGCCGACAGCAGGCGCTGCACTGATCATTTACGCGGGCATGTCGAGCCACGCAAGCTTGGTGACTCGTCTGTTAAGCACAAAAGCCTTTGTATTTTTAGGCACCTTGTCATACTCACTTTATCTATGGCATTGGCCGCCTATCGCACTTCTAAACTATCAGCTTGTGGAATTAACGTTGCCAATCAAATTTAGCTTGATTAGTTTTGCATTTTTTGCTGCTTGGTTTACGCACGTCTTTGTCGAAAACTCCCTGCGTTATCGCCAATGGTCTCTGAGAAAGACTTTTGGCTTGCTGATTGCACTGCCCTGCATTTTGATTTGGTTGGTACAGCTTACGATTCGTACGAACGACGATATCAGTTTTCGTATCCCTGAAGAAAAACGCGCGTTGTACAAAATCATGCAGCAGCAGCATGCCGGCAACTTGTACGAGGCGTGTTTTGACGGCGCGGATTATGCGTTCGACCAGAGCGAAAGCTGCCTATTTGGCAATGCGACAAGCAACGGCAAACCCAACAGCATGTTATTAGGGGACAGTCATGCGACAGCAATGATTGGCTTTCTCGAGCAGGTCGTGGCGGATACACCCTTTTACTTTTTGGCGGTTACCAAAGCGTCAGCGGCATTCATCGCGGAACCCAACATAGACAAAGCCTTTGCAGACGAAAAAGATAGACAGCGCAGTCGGGCGCTGCAGCAATATCTCACTGCGAATCCATCACTGACGGTATTCATTAACAACTGGTGGGCGGCCTATACACAGAACAGCCAAAATATTGAATATACATCTGCAACCGTCGACTGGCTCCTTCAACAGGGCCATCGCGTTGTCATTATTGAAGACGTACTACGTTTGCCCAGTCAGTCACACGCCTACTGCTTGATCCGTGGCTCAACCGACTGCGATATCACTGAAGCAGAGATTAAAGATGATCTACACTACGCCAACCGATTTAGAGCATCGATAGAAGAGCGCCATCCCGAAGTGATGTGGATAAATCCGCGGCAGGCTATTTGCGATCAACAGGGTTGTAAGACAACCCTGGACGGATTGCCACTGTATCGAGACGAACATCATCTTAACTACCTCGGTTCAAAAAAATTGGGCGATGAGTATCTACGTCGCTTCGCAAACCCGTTAGATGGAATCGCGACACAGTAACGTAAATCGAATCAGCGAATAGAAATATTCGCAGGACTAATCCTCACAAATAAAGAACCTATGGGACGTCACCTCTAACCTGAACGCCGGCCAAGGCCTGTGTTAGGATTCGGCCAGAATAAAAACTAGCAAGGAATCAGATTGAATAGTCCCCTTTCGCCAAAGGCTATCGCGGAGCAAGCAAGTGCCGCCGAGGCTTATAAAAGCAAATCCTATCGCTACTACGCACTTGCGGTGTTGACCTTGGTCTACATTTTCAATTTCGTTGACCGTCAAATCATCGTCATTTTGTCCGAATACATTATTGAGGACCTCGATTTAACGCTTGCCCAGTACGGCATGTTGTCCGGTATCGCCTTTGCGGCGATTTATTGCGTGTTTGGCATACCGATTGCCCGCTACGCGGATAAAGGCAATCGTCGAAATGTCATTGCGGTTTCATTGACGGTCTGGAGTTTCTTTACGGCGATGTGCGGCTCAGTAACAAACTTCTGGCAACTATTTGCCGCTCGATTCGGTGTCGGCATTGGCGAGGCTGGTGGTAGCCCTCCTGCTCACTCCATGGTGTCTGATATCTTTCCTGTTAACGAGCGTGCTACCGCACTGTCGATCTACTCCCTTGGGGTTTATGGCGGCATTCTGGTCGGTTTCGTCGGTGGCGCCTATCTCGTCCAGTGGTTTGACTGGCGCGTCGCTTTTATCGTTGTCGGTCTGCCCGGCATTTTGCTAGCAATTCTATTGCGCCTGACAGTGAAAGAGCCACCCCGAGGTTTTTCTGAAACCCGTGAAGACGTCGGTTCCGACACATCTTTCAAAGATGTTCTGGCACTTCTATGGTCTCGTAAAGCATTTCGGCATCTCGCTTTTGCCTGCGCACTGCATGCATTCGTGACCTACGGCGTGGGCAACTTTATGGTGATATTCCTCAGTCGTGTACATGAAATGCCAAACTTGGAAATTGGTAAAATCTACGGACTGGTTGCCGGTATTGGCGGCCTCGCTGGCACCCTCGCCGGCGGTTGGCTATCGGACAAGATCTCCGAAAGGACGGGCAACAGAAATTGGTACATTTGGATACCACTCATCTCAACACTTGCCGCTGTGCCCTTCGCGATCAATACGTTTCTGTTCATGGATAGCGGATTGACAGCAGCTCTATCTTGGGCACTACCGGTTTTCTTTGGCGGATTCTACCTAGCCCCATGTATAGCAATGACCCACGGCATGGTGGGGTTACGTATGCGGGCACTGTCATCAGCCGTACTGTTCTTTGTGCTGAATTTGATTGGCTTAGGTCTCGGTCCTATTCTGACCGGCTATGTCGCAGATTTACTCACGCCGGAGTTTGGTATTGATGGTATACGCTACGCGATGACACTGACTATCTTGGTCAATATTTGGTGTGCCTTTCACTACTTTATGTGTACCCGAACCCTGAAGGACTCGCTGGACAATGCGCCGGCCTAGCGAATCGTTAATCCGACACGGGCGAATGATGCCCGTGTGGAATCTTGGGGAATCGAGGATCGGCTTCCCAAGGTATCAACGACTGATGCGCGAACTACTTTAAGTCTTTGAATTCACCGAGAGAAAAGTCACCCGCCGCACTTCGTGTACGGCGATCAACTAATTCCGCGTAAATCCGTTCATGTTCACTTCGGGTAAGGCGATATAAAGAGAACAGACCGATAGGAATGAGGTAGAACAAGGGAATACCAACACCGACGGCTAACCCTAAGTTAACAATGACCTCTGCGGGTATATCTGATGGCAAAGCACTTTTCGGGAAATTCAAAAGATCAATAATGATACCCGCAATGACGATTCCCAAACCCGATACGGCTTTGCCTGAAAACGAAATCGCTGAGAAGAACATACCCTCTTGCCGCTTGCCTGTTTTGTATTCTTGATAGTCAAGTATGTCGGCCATCACTGAGGCACCCATAATGCCGTAGATGGTCGCAATGATCGTTCGAAGAACGTGATTCGATATTAAAATGATTAACAATAAACTTGAACCGTTCTCCGGTAGTAAATCGAAGAATCGCAGGTTGACCATGAAGATGCCATCAACCAATAAAAAAGTGAAGGTCGTCAATATGATCGTTTTTTTGTCTACCCGCCTCTGAATCCAGGAGATACTCGCAAAGGCAATCATCGCACCGATGATAGAAAGCGGAAACCAACGCAGATCTTCAGGTGTTAACCCCCAAAAATAGGTATTCAGATAAAGCTCCAACGCGGCCAGACCACCTGCGATCGTCGAACCGGTTAGCACCGCCATAAAAACAAGTAAAAACTGCCTATTCCTAAGCGCCAACATGAGTTCAGAATAAACACGACCGAAACTGAATTTCTCCGTTTCATTTATCGGCTGGATTAAATACTGCACTTCTTTTCTGGTGAAGTGAGTTGTGAACAGCACTGCAAAAAAAACGAAAGTGGACACCACCGCAGCGAAAGTGACGTAGCCGTCTGGGTTTAAATGTCCCGGTGTAAAAGCTTCAGTACTGGGAAAGATGAACGTGTAGGTGGCGACGGTAAAAGAAGCACCAAACACCCAACCAAAAAAATAGCGATAAGTGACGATTGTCGTGCGCTCTGTATAGTCGTCAGAAAGCTCAGCCATCATTGCGGTCCATGGCACTAGAAACAACGTCATGGCGGTCCGCGTTAGAATGGCGAACACTAACAACCAAGCTAGAAGCGCGTAGTCGCCAGCTTGCTTAACAAACTCCGGCGGCACAAACACCAGAAACAAACTGACCGCGAGCGGAAGTGCGGAGAGGTACATCAGTGGATGTCGGCGACCCATTTTTGATCGCAGGTTGTCAGAAATACTACCAATCACAGGATCCGTAATGGCGTCAAAGACGACGGCAATACCTAACGCAACAGATGCAAGGCTGGCAGACATGCCGAGTACTTGATTATAGAAAAACAGCAAGAACGTATTGAACGCAAAATTTTTAAAAGTGTCGGGAATGGAGCCCACACCTTGAACTAATTTTGTCGATACGGGCACTTTACCCTGACGGGTTTTTTCTCTGACGTACTGCGTCTCTAACACACAGATCTCACCCTAGTGATTTCAGTAAAGACTACAGTAATCGACAGGATGCGTCCTAGATAAAACACACACAATAATGTCCCTTCATGGATAGCGTTAATATCGATCGAACAGCCGATACGTTGGTAAGCCAATGCCACCCACAATACCTTTAGCTAAAGGTTATCGTCACCGAACTTTTTCATTGCAGCAATGATCGGCCGAACAGATCGGCCTTTGGCTGTCGCTAAGTATTTATAGCGTAACGGGTTAGTCTGATAGGACTGCTTTTCTAAAAAGCCCTCACTGACCAAACGCGTCAGTCGATTGGACAATAAATTAGACGGAATGTGCTCGGGGCTTTTTGCAATTTCTGAGTAGGTTGTCGCGCCAAATACCAACACATCGCGCAGCACCAGTAATGTCCATTTATCACCAACCAGGTCGAGTGTTTTGGCAATCGCACATGGCGACCGGAAACTCGGCAACTCCTTTGGATTCCTTCCCTTACGGGATTTTACCTTTGCCTTCACTTGTATTTTAGCCTTTGTCATCTACGCCACATTCCAAGTTTTAGGGCGATTGCAATAATACAGCCAAACAGAATCATACCTGCTGCTGCTGCAAAATAAACACCCTGCAAGCCTAGCTCCAACTCAAATGCCAGATACAAAGCACCCACAACAGCGACCACCACGCGCACGATGGTGCCAATAATTGGCCAGGTCACTGTGCCAGCGCCTTGGCTGGCAAAATAGAGCGATAGTCCGAGCCCCTGAAAAGCAAAGCAAGGACCAACTATTTGAATGTAGAGTTTCGCAGCTTCAAAGGTCGCTGGATCCGTTGTAAAAGCCGGAATCCACAGGTTAGGAAACAACGCTAGAAAGATGCCTACTGAGCCGGACAATGCAGCTGCGAGTGAACTACCGATCCATCCGATACGCTCTGCCCGGGCAATATTGTCCGCGCCAACATTGATACCGACTAATGACGTCATGGCCGCACCCAGGCCAAATACTAATGGAATCATCAAAAACTCGATACGCGAACCAATGCCATAGCCTGCCAGTGCCGATTCGCCGAAGCGGCCAACGATAGCTGTAAGACTCAAAATGGTCGTTACCGTTAAAATAGGAGACAAGGAGGCCGGTATTGCAACTTTGAGGATATCCTGAAAAAGCGCCTTGGAAAAACCAAAAGCAGCCCAGTGAAGCTTCAAACTTTGTGAGCCCCAGATTAATCGGATCAGCATCAAAGTGCTCACCAGTATGCTACTGACAATGGCTGACACAGCCGCACCCGAGATACCAAGTTGCGGTAAACCCAAACCTCCCAGCACGAGCGCTCCGGATAAGGGCACCTGAATAAATGCGCTCATAATCATTAGCACGGCTGGAAATTTCATATCGCCCATGCCACGAAAGATTGCGCCGACAATGCTCATCAGCCAAAGAAACAAACCGCCACTAAACAGTATCAAACAGAAGGTTTGCGACTGTTCCAAAATAGCGCCCTGGCCACCGAGGAAGACAAGTAGTAATTCGCCGAAAACGAGATACATCAGCAGGAAAAATAGAAACCCAATCAGTGCTAGTGCAAGCGAATGCCATACCAATTTCTCGGCACGCGCCATATCTCCGGCGCCTATTGCACGCGCAATCGCTGAGGTAACCGCACCTCCCACTGCGCCGCCAGCCATCGTCTGGATTAGCATTAGAAGGGGAAACGCTAAAGCAATAGCGGCCAGCGATACCGTACCGAGCCGACCAATAAACCACACCTCAGCCATGCTGACTGAACTCTGAATCAGAAACGCCAATGCATTCGGCGTCGCCATTCTTATCAGCAATGGACCTGGCGCTGCCGTCAGCATCGTTTTAGTTCTTTCATCCACCGTTGGATATCACCTTATCCCGAAGCAGTGACTTTAAGATCGCAAACTACTAACTTGCAATATTAAAGTCACTATAGATCAAAGTGTTCTAGCGTTAGTTAGATTAATCAGCGGAGGGTCAACCAAGGGTGGGCTTTTAGACAAGGCTAAGCGGAATTGATTTGAGAAATCTAAAATGATTTGGCGGCGCCTCGCGACGCCGCCAAGTTATCGTATCTACACTATTAAAACTGCGTTGTTATAACAGACTTTCCGGCACGCGCTTATTTGATCTCAAAGTCTGCCGCACTGTGCCGCTCAACGACACGCGTTTCCTCAGGTCCCCAAGGACGATTAACACGGCGACCGCGCTCCACCGCAGGCCTTGCTTCTATTTCCGTGGCCCAGCGGACAACATTTTTATAGGATTTAACCTGTAAAAACTCTGTTGCCTGGTAAATATCATTCAGAACTAAACTACCGTACCAAGCATAATTTGCCATATCGGCAATCGTATAGTCGTCGCCGCACAGGAACTGGCGCTCAGCGAGGCACCGATCCAATACGTCTAATTGACGCTTCACTTCCATTGCAAACCGATCAATTGGGTATTGATACTTCTCTGGCGCATAGGCATAGAAGTGCCCAAAACCACCACCGAGATAAGGCGCACTTCCCATTTGCCAGAATAACCAAGACATGCACTCAGCACGTTGCGAGGCTTGCGTGGGCAAAAACTTGCCATACTTTTCGGCTAGGTAAACCATGATGGCGCCCGATTCGAATATCCGCGTTGGCGGCGTCGTGCTGTTATCAAGCAAAGCGGGAATTTTCGAATTGGGGTTAATAGCAACAAAGCCGCTACCAAACTGATCGCCGCTACCAATATTAATTGTGTATGCATCATATTCGGCAGCAGAGATACCCAGCTCTAGGAGCTCTTCCAATAATACGGTGACCTTGACGCCGTTTGGAGTCGCCAGCGAATACAATTGCAGATCATGATCGCCAGACGGAAGCTCTTTATCTTCAGTTGCACCGGCAATCGGCCGATTAATATTAGCAAATTTACCGCCGCTCTCTGTATCCCATTCCCAAACTTTAGGGGGTGTATAAACATCTGACATAGGGTGATCTCCAACTTTACTTATGCGCTTTAGGTTTGGCCAAGTATGCGGTAATGCATCACCGCATAACAAGCGGCTGAAGACCCAGGTTGTCCTATCTGATATTCACGGTCGTGTCAGGCGTTAGTGGAAACAATTGCTTACGACGCACAAAATGGTGACCCTTAAGCCATTAGCCACTGTTGGCGACCCGTATTGCTAGCATCAAACCGCCATAGCGGGACACATGAGCACCAAAACAAGACACGCCGCACAATAAGTGTTGCCAAAAAATGGCACTATTGTTCAGCTTTTATAGGTAACGATGATGACATATTGTCGAAACTTCAAAACTCGCAAGTCACCTCACAATGCCAATGAGTTGATGAAAACCACTAACAAAAACACTATATTGCAACGACAACCTAAAACAACCTACAACAACCTACAACAACTTAAAACCACCGACCCAATTGAGAACACGTATCGACGAACTTAGCAGCTTTAGACTCGGCGACATTCGAGGCATTTACCCAACCGAGATCAATGAAGATTTTGTCCATAATTTCGCACAGAGCTTAGTGGGACAATTTAATCTCAAAGGGAAAATCGTCACCGGACGGGATATGCGCATGTCCAGCATACCGCTACAGCAAGCATTAAATGTCTCGCTAAAAAATATCGGTATTAACGTTGTCGACATCGGTTTAGTACCGACAGAGCTGGGTTATTTTGCATCTGCTCAACCCGGCATCGAGGCCGCCATCATTATCACCGCTAGCCACAACCCCTCAAACTACAATGGCATCAAGTGCGTCCTAAAAAACGGCCAGGCGATCACCGTCGACACAGGTCTCAACGACATCAAATCAAAAATGCTCGAGAGCTATCAGCATCCGATCAAAGCCGGTTCGATCGAACAGCTAGACTTACGTGATAGCTATATGGAATTTCTCAAAACACAGTTTCAATCGGATCAATTCTCAGGTGGCCACATTGCATTAAACGGCCTCAATGGCACCGCGGCGACTATGGCTGGCTCAATTGCCGACCGGTTTTCAATCGATCGCACATGGTTTAGAAAGGAGCCGGGACCAATCCCAAGCCAAGGCGCTGACCCCGCAAACCCGCAACTCGTTAAGGAAATGAAAGGCTTTATGGCGTCCCGTGAGTTTGATTTGGGCGTCACTTGGGATGGCGATTGCGATCGATGTGTCTTTTTCGATGCCGCAGGTGATCTCATCCCAACTTACTATATGGTTGGACTCTTTACAGACCACTTCTTGAAGAAACACCCCAAGTCAGCGATTGTTTTCGACACCAAACTTTATTGGAACACCATCGATATTATTAAACAAAACGGCGGTGTCCCCGTACCGGCAAAGACTGGCCACGGCTTTATGAAGCAGCGCATGCATCAAAGCCATGCAAGTTATGGTGGCGAACTCTCCGCCCATCATTATTTCGGCAGTTTCTTTGGCTGCGATTCAGGTATGTTTGCTTGGCTAACACTAATGACACTCTTTAATGATTCGGGCCAGACACTTTCGGAAAGGATTGCTGAACGCCGAGGCAAAGTCTGTTGTACACCAGAGTTCAGTTTGAACTTGATGAATACCGACGTTGCGTTCAAGACAATCGTCGCGCATTACAAAGCCGATGCCATTGACCTCGACTACTTTGACGGCACCCACATCACCTTGCCCGACGAGTGCAGATTCTCTCTAACGCCATCAAAAACCGAACCACTGATACGCCTCAACTTTGAAAGTCGCGGTCAAGGAGAGGCATTGCTAGAACATGCTGGCGACGTGCTTCGTCTGCTGGAACCCTTTCGGGCGGACGATGAAAATTGGCAACACCACCTACACCTGCAATAGGGTAAAGAGAGATAAACCTGCCGCTTAAGTTGCTTGTGACCCCAGTCGCCTCTCAATCAAAGGCGTTTGATTTACAAGAAACCATCTACCAAATTTTCAATCAGCGCCGCGCCAACCCATGTGAGCGGCGGTATAATTAGATACAAGCTCAACCTAGACATCGATCCCATATCGATTGGCCAGGTCGACATTTGATTTAACTCTCGTTGGTAACTAAGCAATGGTATGATTCGCTGTAATAAAACAAAGTCTCCGGCAGGGCTGGTACCCTTGTCAGATTCCGCTTCGATATTCATTGCCACCAAATCTAACTCTGCGCGCTTCATCGCCATTAAACGTTTGTGTACCGGCCACATTGGTATAATAAATAGCATCAACATCGGCAGCCCCGTAGCAAGCAAGCCGGGCAACACCGCCTCAGTCCGCGCACCGTCAATCATCATCAACGGATAAAATGCCAATGTGCCTATTAGCGCAAGTGTTGATATGACAGCAACATCACCAAAGGGCAGTAGATTGCGCCTATTCAAAACAGAAACCGCCAGATGATCTCTACCAAATTTTGCAAGGGTTCGCGCATTGTCGATCAAAACGGTAATGACAGTTGTCATAACAATCCAAAGTAAAAAGGTAATTACCGTTGCCGATGCACTGGAAAGCGATTCGACTAGGGAACTGAGCACTAACGTAGGCGAACCCCATATCATGGTGAGTTGGCCGAACGCCAGAAGCAACGAAAACGACACCGTTGCGATCACCCAACCGATGGATCGCTGCGAAAGTGAGTCCTTCAATATTTGAAATTCCTCATCAGGCAAAGCGCTACTAGAGCGCAAACATTCAACATAGTGTTCTGTCCTTTCAATAATAAAGCTGAATACTGGCACGATGTAGGCAAACAAAAGTGAAAAGAACAGCTGAGTAGATTGGTTCAGCTGATTTTCAGCAATAAACTGGCGTTGATACAAAAAAGTTGTCAGAAATATAATCAACGCAATCAGCCACCGCCCATAACGAAAAGAAGGCGTCAGCAATAATATCCAAATCCTATGCATACCAATTTCTCCTCGAAAGATCGCCTGATTGTAAAAAACTTGCGCTTAAATTGACACTAGCAATGTCGTTAACAGTTCGCTCAATCGAAACAAATCCGTTAGAATGACGCATACGAACTATCTATGTAACGTTATGAAAAGAAATATTTTGTTCATCACAACCGATCAAATGCGCTTCGATGCGCTTGGCTGCAATGGCGGTCAAACCGCGCGAACACCTGCGATCGACAACCTCGCCCGACACGGCATCAACTACACGCGTGCCCACAATCAAAACGTTGTATGCATGCCCGCAAGAGCAACCATGATCACAGGCCAGCATGTTGGCTCTCATGGCGTATGGATGAATGGCGTTTCCATGCCAGAAGACAAGCAGACCATCGCACATCATTTGAAAAATCATGGCTATCGCACTGGTCTTATCGGTAAAGCCCACTTTGAACCATGGCTGGGCTCACCTGAGACTTTCTTTGAAAACAGAATGGCATCAGAAAACAACACGGGTCCCCACCGGGGTTTTGAGCATATGGAATTGGCCAATCATTTCTTTGAGGGGCATAGTCACTACGATAAATGGATGGATGATCACCCAGAAGAGAAAGCTAAATTCTATCCAATGGTGACAGAGAGGGGCCAAAACACCGCTAGCAGAGGTGACACCGACGCGGTGCAGGTGTGGCCGATGGACGTGCCCAAACACCTCTACCACACAGACTGGGTTGCGGATCGCACCATCGACTGGCTATCTAATTTAGCAGAACAAGATCCATGGTTTTGCTGGATGAGTTTTCCTGATCCACACCACCCCTGGGATGTGCCTGAATCAGAGTTGCATCGCGTAAATTGGAAAGATGTGCCATTGCCAAAGCTTTATCGAGAAGACAGAGCTGAATTAGAGGCTCTACTCGATCAAAAACCAAAGCACTGGCGTGGCTACTTTGAAGGTAGTGTGTGGACGAACCTTGAATCGCCGAGAGAGTTCATCCCCGCCGACATGACCGCTGACCAAATTCGTGAAATCAATGCGATGACCCATATCGAAAACGAGTTGATCGATGAAGCCTGCCAGAAAGTATTCGACCATTTGACAAAAACAAATGCTTTGGAGAATACCGACATCATCTTCACAACCGATCATGGTGAATTCCAAGGCGATTATGGTTTGTTATTCAAGGGCCCCTACCATGTTGATGCATTGATGCGATTACCCTTTATTTGGCAACCCGCCGCCAGCGCGAACATAGCAGCGGCTGAAGTGACGGCGCCAGTCGGCCATGTAGATCTTGCTTCGACTTTTTGTCAGATTGCCGACATTGACACCCCCGACTATTGCGAAGGCAAACCCTTGCCTCTGACCGACGACGATGCAACCGCCCAGAACCGTGAGTTTGTTCTGACCGAATGGGACTCTGAACACGGACCCATTGATATGCACCTTAAAACCATCTATCACCGCAGCGGTTGGTTATGTACATGTTATGAAGCCAGCACGCTTTATGAAGGTAACGAAGGTGAATTGTACAACATGAATAATGACCCAGATCAGTTGATTAACCTCTGGGATAACAGCGAACATCGAGCGAAAAGAGATGAATTGGTGCAGCTTTTATATCAACACCTGCCCGTATCAAAAGCGCCTAAACTGCCAAGGCTTGCACCCGTTTAGGGTGCGTCTCGGGTGCGTTTAGAGTGCGAGCACCTAACGCGGGCACATCGTTGCACTAACGGCTAGCGGGCCGCTTAGACCGGATTGACCTTGTCGCCAAATTGAAGATCGACCATTCGCGCATAGACTGGCTCGCGTTCAATCAGATCGGCGTGCCGGCCGACCGCAAGGATACGACCTGAATCCATAACCACAATGCGATCTGCCTCAAGCACGGTAGACAATCGATGAGCGATGACCATCGTTGTTCTATTTTTCTGAAGCACCTTAAGCGCCTCCTGAACCAAACGCTCGCTCTGCGCATCAAGCGAACTGGTCGCTTCATCCAGCAATAATATTGGAGGGTCTTTAAGCACTGCTCGTGCAATAGCGATTCGTTGTTTCTGACCGCCTGACAACCGAGCGCCCTTCTCACCTAAGTACGTGTCGTAGCCCTCTGGTAGTTTCTCTATGAACTCATGTGCCGAGGCCATCTTCGCAGCCTCGATGACTTCATCATCTGTCGCGCCAGGCCGACCAAAGCGAATGTTTTCGACCGCTGTCGCACCAAAAATGATTGTTTGTTGTGGCACGATACCAATTCGAGCTCGAATCTCTCGAGGGTCAGCCTTGGTAATGTCAACGTCATCGACTTTTATCTGGCCGGATTCAAAATTGTAGAACCGCAACAGCAACTGGAACACCGTACTCTTACCTGCACCCGAGGGACCCACTAGTGCAATGTGTTCGCCCTTTGCTACATTTAAGGTGAAGTCATTGGCTGCGAGCGTATCTGGCCTAGACGGGTAGGAGAAGTTCACACCGTTAAAACTCACTGCGCCTTGAGATGCCGGCAAAGCTATTGGGTTGCTCGGCGTTTGAATAGCAGGCTCCATTTCCAGCAATTCTGCCAGACGCTCCATCGCACCTGCCGCCCGCTGCAACTCGCCCCAAAACTCACTTAATGCACCGCCGGAAACGCCGACGAAGATCGCATACAGTACAAATTGTCCAAGCTCGCCACCGGAAATATTGCCCGCAAGCACTTCGTTTGCGCCAATCCAAAGAACGAAGATCAACGCACCAAATACCCCGCTCATCGCAACCGTTGTGAATAAGGCTCGGACACGAATTCGCCTCACCGCAGTAACAAAACTTTCAGTCACAGCGTCACCGAAGCGGCGGCTTTCTAACTCTTCGGCAGTAAAAACCTGCACGGTTTCAACTGCATTCAAAATCTCAGCGGCATGACCACTCGCATCAGCGACGCGGTCTTGAGTGTCTCGCGACAGCTTTCGAACCCAATGACCAATTGCAACAATCGGCACAATGATGACAGGCAAAACAATAACCAGGATGCCCATCAGTTGTAAGTTAGTATACGCGAGCAGTGCCAGTGCGCCGATAAATTGAATTGTCGATCGCAAGAGAATCGAGATACCTACGCCTGATATCGACTGAATGAGTGTCGTATCAGCAGTTAAGCGAGACAGCACTTCACCGATTCGTGTGACTTCGAAAAATGTTGGATCCATCCGAACGACGTGGCGGAACACCTTGTCCCTAATATCAGCGACAACACGCTCGCCCAACCAGCCAACAAAGTAAGCCCTTGCAGCACCAAAGACACCAATCACCAGTGCAAACATCAACAGCACGAAGAAGTAACGGTCTACGTTAGCGGCATCTTCTACCGAAAAACCATGATCTATGACATTCCTCACGGCTATTGGCATAGCCAATAGCGCTGCCGATGAGACGAGCAAGGCAACAAGCGCCAACAGCAAGGTGCCTTTATAAGGAGAAATAAAGGGTATCAGCATCTTTAGTGGACGAACGGACTTACCCTTCGCCCGCTCTTCTGTTATCGGTTCAGACACGGGATTTCATTATGGCTTGGCTAAGCGGCGCAGTTTATAGACGAGGATTCAGTGAGTCCAGAGCTGTGATGAGGTCATCTGACTATCGAGCACGATAATCTATCAATAGTTTGAATCATGCTAACCCAAGCCTTCGCATTTCATCGAATGACACTTTAGAATGCCTCTTTTTTTTGCTGGCGCTTTACTCAGCAACTTTTGATATTTCCTTTCACGGCCTTTTCTCTTCTATTAGCTTCAACAATGGCAGTAAGCAATGACAAGTGACACGCAAAAAATATCTTCGGCAGAATTTCTCGACCTTAGCCATCCTACCGACACACTAAAATGGCAGCTTCCCGTCATTGAAAAAACCACGGGCGGACGCGGCTCCCTATTCGGCGGTGTCGGTCTTGCCGCAGGCATCATTGCGCTTGAACAAGCGACAGGTAAACCCGTCGTGTGGGCAACGGGACAATATCTAGCGATCACGCAGCAACCCGCAACGCTTGATCTCGAAGTTCTCCTGCCCGCCGTCGGTCGAAACGTCACCCAAGGTCGAGTCGTCGGACATCTTGGCGACAAAGAAATTATCACCATCCTTGGTGCCTGTGGCTCCAGACCAAATGTTGCACAGGGACTTTGGGAAACCTGCCCGGATGCAACTGCGCCTGAACAATGTAAACCTTTAGGTAATCATCAAGACACACCTTCTTTACACCAACACGTTGATATTCGAATGGCGAAAGGGATGTTTGGCTTCTCTGGCATGGGCGAGCCATCAGGTGACGGTCAAAGTTTGTTCTGGGCAAGAATGCCTGAGGTCGAACATGATGCAGCAGCACTGGCAATTATTGCCGATTATATGCCCTCAGCGCTGGGCAACGCACTTGGCCAAGTCGTCCATTGCACCAGCATCGACAACACGATTCGCATCGCAAGTCACAGTTCAAGTGAATGGGTGCTGTGTGATAACCGAATTCAATATGTCGGTGATGGGTTTGGATATGGCACTGTGAATATGTGGAGTGAAACAGGCCTGCTGTTAGCAACCGCGAGTCAAACGATGATTGTCAGAATGCCGGAGTAGTGTTTACGCGTTGATGCATCGCCTCATTTTTTGATGATCTGCTGACAAGACGGTGTGCGATTACTTTGTGTATGATGTGCTTAAAATCATCATCACAGCAGCACATACCGAAGCGGTCGGCAGGGAGCGAATCATGAGTCACTACGAAACGATTAGTATCGAAAAAAAGGGTCAGGTTGATTGGTTGACACTGAATCGACCCGAGTCTTTGAACGCGATCAACACCCCAATGGTCACTGAACTACGGGACTATTTTGGCGCTTTAAAAGAAGATGCGAATACTCGAATCGTTGTTATGCAAGGTGCCGGTCGCGCATTTTGTGCAGGGCTCGATATTAAGTCCTCTCAATCACGTGAACACGAAGCACCCTTCGGTGGCGGCATGGGTTTCCAAGGTTACCTTGCCGAGGTCTACATCCGCATGCGCAACTGCCCACAACCCATCATCTCACTCATCCAGGGACCCGCTTGTGGTGGCGGTTTTGCTTTTGCACTGGCATCGGATATACGAATCGCTGGCGAGAGCGCGCGCATGAATGCGGCATTTATTCGCGTCGGTCTTTCTGCCTGTGACATGGGCGCAAGTTATTTTCTACCAAGGCTCATCGGCACCTCGATAGCGTCGGAACTAATGCTTACAGGCCGCTTTATCAATGCCGAACGAGCACTTCGAACCAACCTCGTATCCGAGGTTGTACCTGATGCGGAATTATCAAATGCGGCACAATCTTATATCGACGATATGTTAACGACCTCACCAATGGGACTTAGGTTAACTAAAGAAGGCTTAAACGTTTCAATCGATGCAGCAGGCCTTGAAGCGCAGATGGCAGTCGAAAATCGCAACCAGGTATTATGTTCTCGCACCAATGATGCCAAGGAAGGAATGACGGCATTTTTGGAAAAACGAAAGCCTAACTACACCGGCACGTAGATAGCAGTTAATCGAGCGCAAAAAAAAGGGCAACTTAATGTCGCCCTTTTCTTAATCAGACTAACTAGAAAGTATTTAGTCGGGCAAACCAAGTACTCGCTTGCTAATAATATTCAACTGAACTTCGTTAGTTCCACCGTATATTGTGACCGCTCTATCGCGCAACCAACTTCTTGTCGCTTCAACTTCATCTTCGGTAAAGCCTTCGCCTTCCCAACCGATACCGTCTGAACCGCGAAGAAACGACTTCAAAGAAGACGCTTCTTTTGACAGCGATGAACCGATATATTTGAATATCGATGTTGTAGCACCCGGCGCTTTACCCGACCGCGATTCTTCAAACACACGTTGAACCGTTAGCTGTAAGGCCTTTTCTGTCATGGTTTGGGCCGAAACTTTATCTCGGGCTTCCTTATCAGCAATCTTGCCATCAGCTTCACCAAAATACTGCTTGGCAATCACACCATAGGCATTGGCTGGTTTGGCTTTTTTCTTCGATCTAGCCGCTGGCGCTGCTGAACGTTCGTACTGCAGCAGCCGCTTACCAACGGTCCAACCTTTGTTTAACTCGCCAACCAAGTCTTCTCGACCCGCCAGCGCGTCATCAAAGAAGGTCTCACAGAAAGGTGATGATCCGCTGATGAGCTGAATCGGCTTAATTGTCACGCCCTTTTGTTTCATATCCAGCAGCACAAAACTGATGCCGTCATGTTTAGCCGCTTCTGGGTCTGTTCGCACGAGTGCAAACATCCAATCAGCGTGCTGCGCGCCGGAGGTCCAGATCTTCTGTCCGTTTAAAACAAAGTTATCGCCGTCGACGACAGCCTTGGTTTGCAAGCTAGCAAGGTCAGAACCGGAACCAGGCTCACTGTAACCCTGACACCATTTGATTTCGCCAGAGATGATTTTTGGCAAATGTCGCGCTTTCTGCTCCTCGGTGCCAAATTCAAGCAACGTTGGACCAATCATTGACGTACCCATACCCGTTAAAGGGGGCAAGGCTCTTGCAGCGGCCATTTCCTGCTGCAACACCTGATTTTCTTCAAAGGACAAACCTGCAGCGCCATACTCTTTGGGCCACGTTGGTGTTGTCAGACCCTTTGCAGCCATAGCTTGGAGCCATTTGTCGGCATCTTCAGTGTCGTATACTTCATGTGCATCTTCGAAATGAAAGGTGCGGTTTTTCATGCTCTCAGGGCAATGTTCTGCAATATAACTCCGGACTTCTTCCCGGAAGGCTTCAAGGCTCATTTTTACTCTCCTGAATGTAATAACGTCTTCTTTTACGAGCATATCATGGCTATAGCCCGACTTCCCTGTCGATAAGTCACCGTTATCGTCTGCTCTAACTCTTATAACGCTGCAAGATTAGCGCCGATAAACGCCGTGAGTTGAGTAACTCTACAGGGCGTCGATCGCATCGATATTCAATTTGAATTTGGCGGCTTTTTTCGGCTTTGTCAGCGCATTTAGCACAGCAAATTGTATGGAGAGCTTATCCTTCCTTGTACCGGTCCTGACACCCACCGTTGTCACTGCTTGGGGTTCGATATCGACGATGTCAGCCGACCCGGTTAGCGTCATGCCAGACATATTCTGCAATTGAAAGGACGCGTCGGAAACGTTCTGAATCTCAAGGGTCAAAATATCAGAGCCTTTTTTATAGGTGGCGCTTTTGACGATCATCGAAGCCGCCAGCAACGCTTGCACGTTGTCCTTACGACCGATTAACAAATTCTTAAACCAAACCACCGTTCGACCATCGAACAACGCTTCGCGCATTGATGCCTGACTTTTCTCTTTCGCTAAAACCAGCGTGACCGGACGATGTCCACCTTCATGGGGCACAAAATCCCAGTCAATCAAACCGTGAATGTCAGAAACACCAATGAGGGTTAAACCTAGGTCGAGTGCAATCTGAAATGATTCTTCTGAATAGCTATCACCGTTGGCAATCTCGATACCATGAATCAAGTTACGTTTGGCGTTGTGCTTATGAAACTTTGGCGCTTTAGGCATACCATTCGGGAAATCACTACCCCACCATGCATGATTCCAAAATAGAAACGCGCCTTGGTCATTAGCTGCATTCACCGCCTCTTGTGCAGGCCATTGACCGGCGCCTTCATAATAGGCCCTGACGTCGGTCTGATCTTCTAACTCAGGATGCTTCACCAACTTATTCGCGTCAGAAATAAACAGGGCATTAATATGTCCAGCCGGTAATGCTCGAGTAATTTCTGCGCCTGCAATTATCATCAATTCATTGTCGCCATTTGCTTCGAGCGCTATCTCATAGGCGCGGTTACGGTCGGGGTGCGGCACATCCGCTCTGTGCGGTTGCCACTCTAGATGTTCCGTAATTGCCAAGGCATCAAGACCATCGAAAAGCGCTTCTGCGACCCGAACAGATGGCCAAACATGACCGTCGGAAAACGATGAGTGCGTATGCGGATCCAACACGAGCGTCTTGAATTCAGCCGTGTCGGGAAATTGAATTTGGCGCGATGTTTCATCGAAGAATTGTTTTGGAATAACACCGTGCGCAGAAACAGGTGAAGAAACGAACATTGTGATAAGTGTCAAGGTAAGAAAAAGGCTGGAGCGAGCGGTCGTCATAGTCGGTTCCTTTTGAGATGGGTGTCGCGTCGATTATTATTAAGCTATTTAGTTTTAGCTGATCTGAGCACGCATTGATCATACACCCAAGCCTTCGCTTTGCTATCTCTTCATGCGGGCCGAGCTAGGATCATAGAAGGGCGCCAGCTGCACATCGAGTGGATAGCGTTTACCTGCAACTTCTATCTGAAAATCATGACTCTCAATATAGCCTCGGCTCACCCCATCAGCGTTTGACAACATAGCGATACCTAGCGAGCGCTCGACACGATGCCCCCACATGCCTGAAGTTGTAATACCCACCAATTCATTGTCGCAATAAATCGGCTCATCATGCAGCAATAACGGCGCATCCTTATCATCAACCGCGATGTTAACTAATCTATTTTGATAGTCTTTTTGTTTGCCAACCAGGCTCGACTTGCCGATGAAGTCAGGCTTCGACATATCTACCGCAAAACCTAAACCGGATTGAAAGGGATTAATTTCGTCACCAATATCATGCCCAAAGTGCTTGTAGCCTTTCTCAACGCGGCAGGCGTTCATCGCATGAAAACCTGCGTGGGCAAGCCCATAGTCATGTCCAACTCTCAATAGTTCCTCGTAGACATGCGCGACGAAGTCCATCGGCACCATCAATTCGTATCCGAGCTCACCGACATAACTCAGCCTGTTGATTCGGATGCGGCTATAGCCAAGCTCAATCTGCATAGAAGAATAAAAGGGTAATGCTGCGTCACTGATATCGTTTGGTGTTAAACCGCTCAATACATCTCTGGATGAAGGCCCCATCACGCCAATAATGGCGTAGCTATTACTCACATTAAATGCAATTGCGTGTGCATCATCCGGTATGTGTGACTCTAACCAATTGAAGTCTCGAATTTCACTGGCGCAGCTACTGACAATCATAAACTCATTTTGATTGACCCTTGTTACGGTAACGTCTGCTTCAATGCCACCGCGCTCATTCAACCATTGTGTGTAGACAACTTTGCCATTTGCCACATCCACATTGTTAGCGCAAATATGATTCAACACCGTCGCAGCATCTCGGCCTTTCAAAGAAAATATCGGATAGCTGGACTGGTCAAACAAAACGACTGAATCGCGAATAGCCAAGCATTCTTGCTTGCATGCATCAAACCAATTTTGTCGTCCGAATGAATACTCATATCGCGGCGCATCATTACCTCTAACAAACCAATTGGGTCGCTCCCAACCACAGAGCTCGCCCATTGCCGCGCCTTGATCTAGCATTTGCTGATGCAACGGTCCGCGTCGCGCATCTCGCGCTGTCTCATACTGCCTAAAAGGCCAATGCATGGCGTAAAGTAAGCCGAGAGATTCACGGGTACGGTTAACCAAATATTTTCGCGTCGATTGAAACGGAAACATCCGTTTTATATCAACGTCAAACAAATCCATTGGGGGGTGATCATTGGCAATCCATTCAGCAAGGACCTTGCCTGCACCGCCAGACGATTGGATGCCAATCGAGTTAAAACCGGCAGCCACAAACAGATTCGAATATTCCGCAGTTGGGCCTAACAAATACCGGTCATCCGGCGTAAAACTCTCCGGACCGTTAAACCACAATTGAATACCCGCATGCTCAAGCGCGGGAAAACGCTTTATCGCTGTCTCCATGATTGGCGCGAAATGGTCCATGTCGTCGGGCAAGGTACCAAATGCGAAGTCTGATGGCACACCATCGATAGACCAAGGTTTCGCTTCGAGCTCAAATGCGCCCAACAGAAGCTTGCCTGCATCTTCTTTAAAATAGGCTTGCTCATCAGGCACGCGTAATGTTGGCATGCCTGATCGAAGTGACGGCATCGGTTCGGTAACGATGTAAAAATGTTCAGCCGCCTGAAGTGGTATCGACACTCCTATTTTTGCGGCAAGTTGGCGGCTCCACATGCCAGATGCAAGCACCACTTTATTGGCCCTAATTTCACCCTCACGGGTTCGAACGCCATAAATGCCGCTGGCATTCGTTAACAGTTCCAGCACTTCTTGATCTTCGCAAATCATCGCACCACCGGAACGTGCGCCTTTGGCTAATGCCATCGTTGTATCAACGGGATTAGTTTGTCCATCACCGGGCAAATAAACAGCTCCCGTTACGCCCTCCAGATTGATCCCGGGCCAATACTCAAGTACATCCGAAGGCTGTATCACTTCAACTTCGACGCCAAAAGCCCTCGCGGTAGAAGCCTGACGATTCAACTCTTCCATCCGTGCAAGGTTAGTTGCCAGACTTATCGAACCTGTTTTTTTGTAGCCCGTTGATAAGCCGGTCTCTGCTTCGAGTTGAGCAAAAAGTTCGGTTGTATACTTGGCCAGACGGGTTAAATTTTGAGTCGCACGCAATTGACCGACTAGACCAGCCGCATGCCAAGTGGTGCCGGACGTGAGTTTGTTTTGTTCCAGCAGAACAACGTCGGTTATGCCTAAACGGGTTAAATGATAGGCGATTGAGCAGCCAACAATGCCGCCGCCTACAATGACAACGTCCGCGTGTGTTGGGAGAGAATTAGTCATCTAATAGATCTACTTAACGTCACAAAAGACGTTAGCCTACAACAGAGCGCATCGAAAGGCTCTGATTTAAGTGACCCTTATTAGCTTGGGTTTTCACTGCTCTTAGCGTCAACTTCTTCATCAGAAACAACCCACCAGTCTTGGACTTTCGCAGTACAACGACTTATCAGAGAGTTACGCTTTGAGGATGTAAATGACGCTTCGGCGCCGGGCAGAAGATGCTCCTCGGCCACCGCATAGACTTCTTCGTACTCGACAATTCGATCATTCTCGTCGCGCCAATGGATCATGACCTTAACGAACTGCACAGCGACGTTACCGTTGTTACGGACAAAGCCTTCAATCAATCTAAGATCGCTCGACTTAATCGCGCCGCCGCCAGCCAAAGGAATAGTTTCAGTCAGCTTCTGGCAAACGGTCACACGGGTTTTAAGTGAAACCCTGACCGCCTCTTCAATAACCGGCGCTGCGATGTTAGAAGCTTCCGGTAAAGGCTGATCGGATATGCCCCGCAAGTCTAGAAAGTACAAGATAAGGTACAAACCAAAGCAGGCAATTAAAAACGTGCCCGTTACAACGACAAATGTCTTACTCTTCATTTTATCATCTCAACTATTATTCCAACCTCACTGTTATCCGCATTATCAATGGTGCTGCCTGCAACTTCGCGGCGCTTCAAAGCTAACACCCGTACCGACATCTGCATTCACACCAACCCGCCTAAGGGGTAGCAATTTAGCATTGGCGAATAAATTAGTCACGACACTGCGCTGTCAGCTCGCAATTGCTATTCTTTTTCTTTTCAGCCTCTTTTACCGGATTTTCCATACTAATTACTAGAACCCAAAGTATGAGTATGCTGACAACGAATCCAATCAGTAGTGATCGGGGTTTCCTACGCACTCGAAGCTCCTATCCAATGTGTCCACTGTCATAATGGTGATGTAGTTCGAACTGAAGTTAGTGATGGTTCATCGTCGGCACATCTTGTAAGCGGTCACGTTCGTATTCAGACTCAATTGAACGGCTTCTGCCTTTCAGCATATTCCCAAGCTCAGCATAAAATGCAGGGAACCGCGCTAATTGATCGTCATTGAGCAGCTTTGCAACTGCCGCACGATATTTCTTGTCATTATTTTTGTAAGCTTTGTCGATTCTTCGGCCTAAATCTGCATTATTTTGACGCGCTTGCTTATTAGGAATACTTTGAAATCTCGCAGCGAAGTCTTTGGTCAAGATCATGAATTCAGGAAGCTGTTCTTTGTCCAAACCCATTTTAGCGAGCGTTTGTATGTAAGGATGTTCCGCATCGATTGATGAGGCAATAGCCGCAGGCGCAGTTCCTATCAGCAGCAGAGAGTTCCAAAACACCCAAACAAACAACATTATCGAATTGCGTTGAAGCATAAATTATTCATCTGTCGATCTTAGCCAATATTTTCAGTGTTTATCAGCGGTAAAAAACCTATTTCACAACCGTTGCGACTTCATTAATAAATTGATCAAGGGTGGCCATCTTTCTTTCATTGCAATCAAGCCCCAAAGTGAAATCCGGTATAATCAGTTCATCAACCCCAGCCGCCGCATAGGCAGCAACGATGTCTCTTAACTCGCTAACATTTCCCGCTATCATCGCTCTTTGTGAATTCTTTCGAATACCTTCAATAAAAGCCGCATCATCGGAGAGAAAAAGCAAAGCAACCGCAGTACGCTTAATGTCTGCTGGATTTCGGCCAACCGTCTCACAATGTTGATCTAAAATCTTCATTTTGTGCGTCAAAGTATCTACTGTTCCCCAAACATTCCATTCATCGGCATACTTAGCTGTAATTTTAAGCGTGACCTTCTCGCCGCCACCGCCGATCAACAAAGGTAGATTCTCTTGAAAAGGTTTCGGCACAAGTGGCGCGCCATCAAGTTGATAATACTCGCCATCAAAATCTACGCTCTGTGAATTAAACAAGCCTTTGATCACCTGACAAGCCTCATCCAAACGTTTAAGTCGCTCAGGCACGCTGTAAAAAGGAATGCCATATTTTTGATGTTCGTTCTCCTGCCAACCGGAGCCTATGCCGAGCACCACTCGCCCCTCGGAGATATGATCAACAGTCGCTGCCATCTTCGCGAGTACGGCTGGATGTCGGTACGTATTACCTGCCACCAAGGTGCCGATTCGCACCCGCGGTACACAGGTAGCAAGGGCAGCCAATGTCGTCCATGCCTCAGGCCAGGGCTGGTTAGTGTCGTCGGCATCCGGCATAAAATGATCAGCCAACCAAAGCCCATCCCATCCTGTTTGCTCGATATGCTGTCCCAACTGCTTCATCACAGTGAATGATTGGGTTGGTTGTGGCCAAAAACTAAATTTCATTTGTTACTCCGTCGAGCTTGTTAATCTATCATCACTCTCAATACCCCTACGCTATTAAATTTAGCGCGCTATTACTAGCTCAGCGATATTCACAGGGTAAACCTCTCATGTTAGACCGGCTTTCGCCGAAGTATGATCCTATCTAAATTTACAGACCTGCCAATATGCTGCACTCAGCAGAGCGTACTTTGCGCGCCGCTGCAAATGTGAACTGAAGCACCGCAACAATTTTTCGATACCGGGGTATATTCAAATCTGCGTCACATAAAGATACACTTAATCCTTAACGCCCAAATTTAAAGCGACCACTTCCAATTAAGGTAAGCGTAATGAGCGATCTCATCAGCATAGAAATTAACGACGGCATAGCAGACGTCCGACTCAATAGGCCTGAGAAATACAATGCCCTTAGCCCGGAAATGTTTTCCGCTATTGTGGCGGCCGGCGAGTCGCTTGCCAACAACGATGATCTGCGTGTCGTTGTGCTATCAGGAAACGGACCGGGTTTCTGTGCTGGTCTTGATATGGGTTCATTTCAGGGCATGCAAAACACAGATCAAAAAAGTTCAGACAGTAGTCTGCAGGACTTTTCTGAGGGACCCGCAAATCGAGCGCAAAAACCTGCCTACGCTTGGAAGCGTCTGCCCGTTCCCGTGATTGCTGCATTGCATGGTGTTGCATACGGTGGTGGGTTACAAGTTGCCCTCGGCGCAGATATTCGAATTGCAGATCCGGACGCAAAGCTGTCTGTTATGGAGATTAAATGGGGACTTATCCCAGACATGAGTATTACGCAGACACTGCGAGATTTGATGCCCATCGATGTTGCGAAAGAACTCACATTCAGCGGTCGAATTCTTAGCGGTACTGAAGCGCAAAGTCTGGGCCTGGTGACCCGAACGGCAAAGCATCCGCTAGATGCGGCTATGGCTCTCGCAAAGGAGATTGCCGGCAAATCGCCCGACGCAATTCGGTTTGCTAAAAAACTATTCGAGGAAAGCTGGCACGCCGATGAAGCGACCGGCTTAGCGTTGGAATCATCTTTACAAACAACCTTAATCGGTTCTGACAATCAACTCGAAGCAATCAAGGCTAACTTCGAAAAACGCGGACCTGACTTTGGCCCCGCTACGTTTAAGGTCTAATCACTTCTTTAAAGGTTGATAGAATTAGCGCATGCAGTGGGCGAATCATCGTCCCATTGCATAGAACTCATCATTGGGTCGCATCGAGGTAAAATTAGCCATTCGATTACTCATGCCGAAAAAAGCGGTAATGGCCGCAATATCCCAAACATCCTCATCCGAGAAGCCTACTTCCGTCAATGTTCCGAAATCATCGTCCGATATCGCGCCCGCGTTGTTCGAAACCTTAAGCGCAAACTCCAACATCAACTTTTGTCGAGGCGAGATATCTGCTTTGCTAAAGTTAGTTGCCAGCTGATCAGCTAGGCGTGGGTCCTTTGCTCTAATCCTAAGAATAGCGCCGTGCGCAACGACACAGTATTGACAATTATTGTCACTGGAAGTGGCCACAACAATCATCTCTCTTTCAGCCTTACTTAAACCGCTGTCCTTCTCCATAAGCGCATCGTGATAGGCAAGAAACGCCCTTAGCTCTGCCGGCCGATGTGCCAAGGTTAAAAACACGTTCGGCATGAAGCCAGTTTTTTCCTGTACCTTCAAAATCATTTCACTTAGGTCTGCAGGTAAATCCAACACTTCCGGTATGGGGTAACGACTAATTGGCTTGTCATTCATTTTCGATTTCCTTTTAATATTTCCGTATATTAGACCAAGCGTTGAATAAGAAGAACCCGACGCATCAGATTATGGTGCAAACCATCACAGGCACTAACGAAGAAAAACCTTGAGCAACCCACGGGCAACAAACTAGAAAAAGTGAGCACTTACATTGAACGAGTTTCAAGTTAGAGACTATAAAGATTCAGATTCGAATCGCTGTAGGGACATACACGACTTGGCTCGCCCTATCGAGTTACAGGGCTCTTGCGATCCTCGTGCCTTTGTTCCTCTTGCTAATGACGCAAAAGATTTAGCCGAGTTTCAGCGTGCGAAAAAGTATGTTGCGCACGACGAAGAGACAATTGTCGGCTTTATCGGCGTCGATGAAGGCGATGTTGGCTGGCTTTATGTCGATCCGAAAAGTGCACGAATGGGCATTGGTCGAGCACTATTACGCCACGCGATGATGCTGATTAATGGGCGTTCGCCAACATTACTGGGCGCAGGTGGCGGCATAGCCGTTTACGTTCTGGACGGTAATACGCCTGCATTGAGGCTGTATCGCAGCGAGGGGTTTGAGGCCGTCGATCAGTTTCAAAGCAAGAATAATGGCTATCCCTGTACCGTGCTGAAATTGCGCTACGCAATCTAAAGACTGCCTTCGCTGTGGAAGCAAACAGCACTCAAACAACGACAGGCGCAACCTGCAGCCTGCCACGACAAAGCAACGTATAAAAACAGCAATCGGATAAAGAGCCTAAAATGAGCGACATTCAATTCAAAACAATAACAACCAATGGTATATCAATGCGGATTGCCGAAGCGGGATCGGGTCCGTTAGTCCTACTGATTCATGGCTGGCCGGAGTCTTGGTATTCCTGGCGCCACCAGATCAAAGCGATTGCAGCACAGGGTTACCATGTCGTGGCACCCGATATGCGCGGTTATGGCGACACCGACGCACCAACTGAGCCAACAGAGTACCGAATTGACAAACTTGCTGCAGACGTTGTCGGCATCATTGATGCACTCGGCGAATCGACAGCAACCCTCGTTGGTCACGATTGGGGCTCAATGGTCGTTTGGAACGCAGCATTACTTCATCCTGAGCGTTTTAATGGCGTCGTTGGCATGAGTGTTCCCTACGGCGGGCGCATGAAAACGGCACCGCTACAGACATGGCAGCAAGCCATGGGCGACAACTTCTTCTACATCTTGTATCACAATGAAACCGGCGGTGTTGCTGAAAAAGAATACGACAGCGACCCTCGAGGGTTACTCTCTATGTTGTATGCATCACCTGACTCACCTAGAGAAGACGCCACTATTACTGATCCAAAACGTTCCGCGGGCGGCTGGATTGGCCGTATTGGCGCACCCACCGAAATGCCAGCGTGGCTGAAGCAAGAAGAGCTCGACTATTATGTCGACGAATTTACCCGGGCAGGCTTTCGAGGCGGCGTGAACTACTACCGAAACTTCGATGCGAATTGGCATTTCATGGAAGGTAAGGATCCGGTTATTCAAATCCCTTCGGCCTTTATCTCCGGTGCGGCCGACGTAGTCATCGGTGGCGCTGACGTCGCCGGCCTGACGGCAATGATGACACCGGTCATGCAAGACCTACGCGAGGTCACATTGATCCCTGAGATTGGTCATTGGGTTCAGCAGGAAGCGCCCAAGGAAACCAACGACGCGATTCTGAGATTCATCAAATCGCTCTAATAGCGTCTTTCACCCCAATGAAGGCCTAACCATCGCAGCCCATCCTATCCGTGCGACACGGGAGGATAGGCGGCGATTATTCTTCAGACGTCGACAATCAGTTTAAAATCAGAACGTTGACTTTCTTTGCCTAGTCGATAGTCTCAAGACTTCACTTTGATAGCTAGGCGGTTAATGTGTCGGATAATAACAATAATAATGTCGCACCAAACGATAACGTAAAAAGCCCGGACGAAAAAAGCGCAGCAATAAATCGACGCAACTATGTGCTGCTGTGCTTCCTCACCATCCTCAATGTCATGAATTTTGTCGATCGACAACTGTTGGCAAGTTTCGCTAATTTTATCGTCCCAGACCTAGAACTCTCTAACACTGAATTCGGACTGCTTACTGGACTTGTCTTCATCGCATTCTATGCTGTGATGGGGTTATTCATGGGTGCACTGGCGGACATGGTTCACCGACCTAGACTTATCGCTTTTGGTCTCGCTCTATGGAGTATTTTGACGGCGGCATCCGGTGCGGCGAAAGGTTTTGTCAGCTTAGCTATTCCGAGGATGTTTATTGGCGTTGGTGAGTCTGTACTCACACCTACATCTATGTCGATATTAGCGGATCGTTTCCCCGCCTCGAAGCTAGGATTCGTATCAGGCTTTTACTATCTCGGCGTACCCGTCGGCGTTGGCGTTAGCCTTCTTGTTGCCGGCTATCTGGGTCCAGCAATCGGTTGGAGAAACTGTTTCTACGCATTGGGCGCTATCGGCATTGTGCTCGCCATTATTATGCTGTTCGTCAAAGAAACGCCTCGCAAACACCAATTGGAAAGCGGCGATGAACAACCGAAACAAAACTTTCGGTCCATTGCTAAACAGCTTTATGCGATTTTAAAATTCTCTCCTGCTTTGGCACTGACTATGGCCGGCGGTATCGCCACACATTTTATTTTAGGCGCGGCAGCCTTCGAGCAACTCTGGTTTGTCGCCGAACGCGGTTTCGATCGTGCATATATAGCCCAGGCGACGGGTTGGTACGCGGTTGCAGGTGGTATTTTAGGCAACCTGTTTGGCGGTTTAGGTAGTGACTGGTGGCAACGCAATCGCTCCAGCGGTCGACCCATGTTTTTAGTCGTTATTCTTATCGTACTTGTCCCGATTGGCTTCGCTTATCGCGTCGTTGACCCGAATAGTGGTTTCTTTTGGTTTGCTATCTTCTGCGCCTATTTTCAACTTGGTAGCTTTTACGGACCGACTTTTTCCACAGTTCAAGAATTGGTGCCTCCACAAATTCGATCAACAGTGGTTGCATTTTACTTGTTGGCGCTCAATCTAATCGGCCTAGCAATAGGCATTACTGCCTCGGGATTCTTCATCGACTATCTGATTGCGAACGATGTAGAAGAGCCTTATACAATTTGCTTATTGGTCTTCAGCGGATTCTCAGCCACCGCTTTACCGCTGTTTTATTTCGCTGCACGTCGGTTCCACAAAGATAGAGATCGCCTTTACGCAGCGATGGAAGCCGGTCAGTTTGGTTAATCACCAAATAGGAATAGGAATATGAAATACAGACGATTCGGCAGAACCGAAATGATGCTCTCTCAATTTTCACTGGGCTGCATGCAGTTTACCGGCGATAGTCCAGAAGAAAATGCGATTGCAACAATTGAGAGAGCGGTTGAACTTGGTGTAAATCATATAGAGACAGCCAGAGGCTATGGCAACTCGGAGGAGCGAGTCGGCAAGGCACTGAAACGTATTCTTAAAACAGTGCCACGAGAAAAGCTGTACATCACAACCAAAATCGGCCCGTCCAGCGACGTTGACAACTTTAAGAAGCATTTTGAAAGGTCCATGCAGCACCTAGGTATCGATTACCTCGACAACCTAGATTTTCATGGTCCAGGCTCCTACGAGACGCTAAAGCCTGCTTTATCGGACAAGGGTTGTCTCGGCTACGTTCGCCAACTTATGAGCGAAGGGGTAGTGAAAAATCTTGGCTTCTCCACACATGGTTACCCCAAGGGTGTAATGGAACTGGTTAACACCAACGAATTCGATTCAATCAACCTGCATTACTACTATTTCTACCAAGGCTTACAGGATGTCGTTGATCGTGCTGCTGAATTGGATATGGGTGTGTTCATCATTAGCCCAAACAACCAGGGCGGCAAACTACAAATGCCGACCGACGCTTTAAGCCAAGCTTGCCAACCGCTCGCGCCAATGACTTTTAATCAAATGTGGCTGCTAAACAACCCCAAAGTGCATACATTGTCTTTTGGTCCCGCTAACCCAGATCAGATCGAAGCAAATCTAATCGCCCAGGACTATGATGGCACCGGCGCCGAACGTGCTGTCTTTGATAGCGCTCTGCAAAGGGTGACTGAGCGTTATCACCAATCCCTCGGAGATGCGTTTTGTACGACCTGCAATCTGTGCCTACCCTGCCCCGAGAACATTAACATTCCCGGCTTGTTGAATTGGCGCCAAATGAACAAAGCTTTCGATATGTACGATTTCACCAAGGCGCGCTATGAAAAAGTCGGCAGCGGAGGCGCGTGGATTCTCGGCCGCAAGGGCAACGAATGCACGGCTTGTGGTGAATGTGAACCACGTTGCCCTGAAAACCTCAATATTCCCAATCTACTAAAATTGACACATCAGGAATTGGAAACGGGTATTACCTCGGGACCCAGTTGGGATCACGAAGGCGACCTTCAAAAAGAAGACTTGCGAAGCTAAGTGCCAGTTAACGACCTTTGAAGGTAGGTTTACGCTTCTCTAAAAATGCACCTATCCCTTCAACCTTATCCTCTGTTTGCACCAACGCACCTTGACCAAACTTCTCCATCGCCAGAGCAGATGCTTTACTGCCTTCCATACCCTGATGCACCATGGTCTTCATAAACTGAGGAACAAAGGGCGCGAATGATGCGAGATGCTCAGCACGGCGCTTAACCTCAGCAAGCAAGTCGTCCTGTTCAACAATCAAGGTGACCAGACCAATTTGTATGGCCCGCTCGGAATCAATTGGATTGCCCATCAATAACATTTCCATACCCCAACCACGGCCAACAATTCTCGGTAATCGCGCCGTTGCACCGCCGCCAGGAATGATACCGAGCTTGCCTTCCGGGGTGCCAAAACGGCTGTGGGGCGTACATATCCTCATATCACAACCCAACGCAATCTCTAAACCGCCACCCATACAGATGCCATCGATAGCAGCGATGGTGGGCTTCGGTGTTTCTTCGAGCTGCTGAGCCAGGCCCTGAACGATCGGCTCAAGTGCTTTACGCAGGTCTCTATCAGCCACTTCGTTGAGGTCAGACCCCGACGCAAAGGCTTTGCCACCAGCACCGGTAATTGCAATAACCCGCACATCCATGTCCTGCGCGGCCATTGCGACAGCATCATGCAGCTCGTCCAAGGTATCGAGTGAAATTGCATTATGCTTCTCAGGTCGATTAATCGTAATCAACGCAAGTGAATCGGTTACCTCGTAACGGATGCAGGAGAAGTTTTCTGTATTCATGATCTATCCATGCTGTTGTAAAAGATAAGGGCCTAAAACCCATTATTTGAGATCGTATAAACGTGAGTATCAATCACGCATCAGTCGGCGCTGGCTAATCCAAGTATCCATCAGCAGCACTTTGGATGTTAGCTCGCGGGAAACATGTTCCGTTGCGTTATCTTGCCCACTAGCGCTTGTTACTCGGTGCTGTGCACTCGCTAGCACTTGAATGCCAGCTTCATTTTTCTACAAAAAGTCGAACAGCTTAACCAACATGTTCACCACCGCCTATTGTGCCATCTTTGCTGGGAGAATATATGTTTCTAGATCACGAAATAAACAGCAGCTGACGAGCCTAGTGGTCACTCGAGGGTTCAATCCTTTTATCAGCACATCGGGTCTTCCAATATATGAATTACGCCATTTTTCGATACCACAAAAAATCCTTGAATTTGTTCATATCGGGTATGCACAACTCTTATTACTTATGTAGTATAGGGCAGCTATTTCAAGTGCCATCTATCGAGGGAGTACGATAATCAAATGAGATATGAAGCACCAAAAACCACCAAAGAAGCTGCAACGTTTCTAAAAAAAGAAAAAGGCGCTGCTTTTATCTTGGCCGGAGGCACCGACCTTCTTGTCAAAATGAAACTTGGCTTGTCGGAGCCAGACCTTGTCGTTGATATCAAAAAGATTCCAGCGATGAACGCTATCAGCCATAGCGCGACAGGCTCGAAAATCGGCGGCGCCGTATCAGGCGCGGAACTTGGCGAACACAAGGGGCTATGTAAAACTTGGCCTGGTGTTGTTGAGGCTACCAATTTAATCGGTTCTGACCAGATTCAAAGCCGAGCCACTATGGTGGGCAATTTGTGCAACGCGTCACCTGCAGCCGATAGTGTCCCCGCCATGATCGCCGCTGGTGCTAAGGCAATTGTCGTTGGAAGCACGAAACGTCGAACGGTACCTATTGAAAAAATTGTGACAGGTCCAGGACAGACATCCCTCGCCGATGACGAAGTCATCGAAGCGATTACGCTGCCTAAGCGCGGCAAGAAAGCCGGCGATGCTTACTTAAGATTTATCCCGAGAACTGAGATGGATATCGCCGTCGTTAGTGCTGGCGTCAATTTGACGCTAGAAAGAGGCGTCGTGAAGACCGCCCGCATTTGTCTCGGCGCGGTAGCACCTACAGCAATTCTGGTGCCTGCGGCCGCGAAAGCCATTATCGGTACAAAACTCGATGATGAGGCTTTAGAAAAGCTTGCAGCAGCATGTTCAGCCGCATGTAACCCAATTGATGACAAACGCGGCACCATCGAGTATCGAGTTCGAGTTGCAGGTGTTCTTGCAAAACGAGCCGCCAAAATAGCCTTTCAACGCGCAGGAGGTGTCTAAATGTCTAGCGTACTTGTTTCTACTACAATCAACGGCGATCCAATTGAGTTCGCCTGTCCACCTGAAGAAACGCTACTTGATTCACTTCGAGATCGAGTCGGCCTAACCGGTGTCAAAGAAGGTTGCGGCACAGGTGATTGCGGGTCTTGCAGCGTCACACTGGACGGCAGACTAATGTGTTCATGCCTTGTTTTGAGCGCAGAGGTTGAGGGCAGACAGGTCGGCACCGTTGAAGGCATGGTTGAAAACGGCCAACTTCACCCGCTTCAAGAAAGCTTTATTGATAACGCTGCATTGCAGTGTGGTATTTGTACTCCTGGCTTTCTAATTGCCGCAAACGCTTTACTAGAACGTAACCCGAGCCCCACTGAAAAAGAGATTCGCTACGCTCTGGCCGGTAACCTTTGCCGTTGCACAGGTTATGACAAAATTGTTCGTGCCGTTCAGGTTGCCTCGAAGGAAATGCGCAAGAAGAGTAAGAAGACTAAGAAAAAATAGTCAGTAGGCGCATTTTTGCACAAACAAAAGAATGTACGTTCTAGCACACAAAATTTGGACATAGGAATCTGACATGGGAAACGATACCAGTTATACAGATCAGAAATTTGAGCAGGTCGGTCGTCGCGTAAGACGGCCAGACGGCGTAGATAAAGTGACAGGTCGAGCAAAATACGGTGCGGATGCATATGCGCCTGGACAGTTAGTCGGCTTAATTTTGCGCTCGCCGCACGCGCACGCGCGCATCAAGAAAATAGACATATCAAAAGCTGAAAAGTTACCCGGCGTAAAAGCGGTTGTAACCTGTGAAGATCTGCCGGATCTAACCGGTGGCAACCGAGGCATGATGGACATTTTGGAAAATTGCATGGCCAGAGGCCGCGCTCTTTATGACGGTCATGCGGTGGCCGCCGTTGCAGCAGTTGATAAGACAATTGCCAAGCAAGCTCTGAAGTTGATCAAAGTCACGTACGAAAAATTGCCGCACGTCACAGACGTTGATGAGGCAATGGAGGCTGATGCCCCGGTCGTTCAGGATTTTGTTTTCACCTCAGGGGTTGAACCTAAACCAACGAAGCCTTCCAACGTTTCTGGCATTTCTCAGTTTGGTCATGGTGATGTTGACGCGGGCTTTGCTGAAGCCGATGTCATTGTCGAGAAAAGCTACAAAACGGAGCAGACCCATCAAGGTTATATTGAGCCTCATGCATGTCTTGCAAACATGAGCTCAGATGGTTCAGGTGAACTATGGGTGACAACGCAGGGACACTTTGTGTTCAGGAATGTTTGCTCAACACTGCTGGGTATCGATATCGCTAAGCTGAAGGTAACCGCCTCTGAAATTGGTGGCGGCTTCGGCGGTAAGACTCATGTCTGGATGGAACCTGTTGCTCTAGTGCTTTCACGAAAAGCGAATCGTCCCGTCAAACTTGTTATGACACGAGACGAAGTATTCAAAGCCTCAGGACCAACCTGTTCAACGTCTATCGATGTCAAAATTGGCGCAAAAAAGGACGGCACGATTACGGCCGCTTCGGCAAGCCTGCGTTATCAGAACGGCGCATTCCCTGCCAACTGGGGCATGATCGGCGCGATGACAGCCTATGCTTGCTACGACCTGAAGAACGTAAAGACCGTTGGCTACGATGTATTGGTTAATCGTCCTAAAGTTGCTGCCTATCGAGCGCCCTCTGCGCCTATGGCTGCTTTCGGTGTTGAGAGCACAATGGATTTGATGGCAGGCAAACTCGGCATGGATCCTGTTGAATTCAGAATTAAGAACGCTGCCAAAGAAGGCACACGTGCATCCTACGGCCCCGTCTACGGTCCGATTGGTATCGGCCCAACATTAGAAGCGGTGAAGAAGCATCCGCATATGCGGGCGAAACTTAAGAAGAACCAAGGACGCGGCATGGCCTGCGGCTTCTGGTTTAACTTTGGTGGTCAAACCTGCACGGATCTTAATATCGGTATCGACGGTACAGTGTCTCTGACCGTCGGCACAATCGACGTCGGCGGATCACGCGCCTCACTATCTTTAATTGCCGCAGAGGAGCTCGGTATTGACTATGAGCAGGTGAAAGCGAGCGTCGCTGACACTGCATCTCTGGGTCACAATGATATGACCGAGGGTAGCCGCGGAACATTCTCTTCTGGTATGGCGACGATTTTCGCTGCTCGCAACGCAGTTGAAGTTATGAAAGGACGTGCGGCAAAAATGTGGGATATTCCCGTTGAAGACGTGGTTTGGGAGAATGGCGGAGCTAAAGCAACTGGCAAGGCTCACTCGAACCTTCCACCGCTGACGCTAAAGGAAATCGCAGCGAAGTCACCGCAAACCGGCGGACCTATTGCAGGACACAACGAGACTGTCGCAGATAACGCCGGCGTTTCGTTCGCCAGTCATATCTGTGACGTTGAGGTAGATCCCGAGACTGGTTCAACCCGCGTTATTCGCTACACTGTTATTCAGGACGCGGGCAAGGCAATCCACCCGGATTATGTCGAAGGGCAATTCCAAGGTGGTGCAGCTCAAGGTATTGGCTGGGCACTCAATGAAGAATATATCTATGGCAAGGACGGTACGTTGCAGAACCCAGGGTTTCTCGATTACAGAATCCCAGTTTGCTCTGACCTTCCCTTCATCGATACGGAGATTCTCGAAATCCCTAACCCTAACCACCCTTACGGAGTTCGTGGTGTAGGTGAGACGTCAATCGTACCGCCATTGGCAGCGATTGGTAACGCAGTTTCGAATGCTGTAGGGGTTCGTTTGAACCATATTCCAATGTCACCACCTCGAATCCTGAAAGCGCTTGATGAGCAAGCTGGCGGCTAATGGTTCGACTTGGCAGAACTGCAATGCACGAGTAGCGGGTAAGTTAATAAATGAAGATTAGCCTATCCCCTACTCTCCAAGCAGCCGCCAATGGCGAGGAATCGATTTCAATCGTTGCCGCAACCATCGGCCAGCTTCTTTCCAAGTTGGAAGCACAATATCCTAATATGTCCCAGCATCTCGAAGCCGGTATTGCGGTAGCAATAGACGGTCAAATCTATCGTGACGACTGGGGTAAAGAAATTCCAACCGACGCTGAGATCTATCTACTGCCTCGCATTCAGGGCGGTTAGTCGCCAATTTAAGGCGCTCAGTACCACACCGCATTTGTTAAACGAGGCATGTATGACCGACCCACACCAACTATGGCCGGACGCAGAAGATCTGCAGCGGGACGAAATCAGTTTTTCTTTTCGCGATAATAATTTTGTAGGGCACCTCGTAGCACCACCCGCATCGCAGGGGCCAAAACCGCTGGTCATCGTGATACACAACTACCAGGGTCTGAAATTCTTTGACGTTGATGTTGCTGAATATCTCGCCAGAGTTGGCTATGTCGGACTGGCCATTGACCTCTACGGTGACACGGTGCCAGCCGATGAACGTGACTTCCCAGAAGATGTGGAGAAAATTCCAAGCTTTCAGAAGAAATGTTTCGAAGGCATGGTTGCCATGGATCATGATCATGAATTGTTCCGCTCACTACTTGCCGAGTGGATCCGTCTTGGCCTCGAACACCCAAGCGTTGAGAGCACATTCGCACCGGCAGCTATCGGCTACTGCTTCGGCGGAATGGCTGTCCTTGAATGTGTTCGTGGGGGCTTGAATGTCGGCGGCGTTGTCTCCTTACATGGCTTGTTACAAACAGGTGAGGACCCCAACCCCGCAGCTAATGGGGCGCAGCGGCCGACACTAAAACCCTGTGAGAATAACTACAATACGGATACCGTGGTCGTCGTCGAAAATGGCGCAGAAGATCCTTTGGTACCTGACGAGAGCAAACAGCGCTTCTTCGAAGAAATGAATGAGGCTGGCGTTGATTGGGTGTTCCATCACTATGCCGGCACACCCCACGGTTTTGCGTTACCACCAAGTCTGGGCCGACCGGGCAAGCTACACGAGAGCACTGATCGACGCTCTACGATGAACATGCTGAATCTGTTTCGAGAAATCTTCCCGGGCGTGAAACAAAACGCCATCAGCCACAATGCTTCTGGCACGGCCATTCCTTGATAAAGACCCGAGGTCGGCTGAACGCTATGGCTCAAAACATGTTTGTCACCAGCATCTATGCAGAACTGTAACCAGTGCGGAAAGTGCTGTATTAAATACGGCAACGGCGGACTATCCGCCGCCCCAGAGGAGATTGATTGGTGGCAAAATCACCGTCCAGAGATTGCTAAATATGTAAACAAAGGCAAAATCTGGATGGATCCAATAAGCGAGGAACAGCTAACGGTCTGTCCTTTTCTGACGGTTGAATCACAGCAAAAAAATATGACTACCGTGACAGAACCGCCGAAAATCAAATACAGCTGCTCTATCTATTACGACAGGCCCGATGACTGTAAGTACTATCCGGTCAAAATTGATGAAATGATCAGGGATGGTTGCGAGATGATTGAGGTTAGAGATCTTACCGATACTCGATCCGCTCAGGTTACCCTCGACAGAATAATGAGCGACTCTCGGCCCGCATCAAACGACACCACTTGACCCGTCAGCGCTCAAGATCTATAACCTTTGTATCATTCTTAAGAAATACGGAGTGCTTCGATGAAGGATATGGGTGAAGAGTTACCTAAGGGCATCGCATTGACCGTGCTCGATGAGCATTACAAATCAAACCCTTACGCCATACTTGAGCGCATCCGACAAACAACGCCATTACACCATGACGACGAGTTAAACCAGTACATCGCCACGCGTCATGATGATGTCAAACTAATTCTTCGAGACAAGGATTATTGGAGCGACCCCCGCAAAGGCAAACAAGGATCCTTCATCTACGAACTACTTGGGGGCGCGAACAAAGAAGAAGAGCCATCCATGTTATTAATGGATGAACCGAACCACAAACGGCTTCGGTCACTCGTTAGCAAACCCTTCATGCCGTCGGCTGTAGAAAAATGGCGCCCCAGAACGCAACAAGTAGTCAAGCGCATACTCGATTCAATTTGTGAACCTGAATTCGATCTGATTAAGGCGTTTGCCAACCCCATCCCCACTGTTGTGATTGCTGAACTGCTCGGTATCGATGCGAGCCATCACGACAACTTCAAGGTTTGGTCGGACCAATCAGTAAAAACAGCCTTCAGCCCCTTTCCCGATCCTGAGGACCTAAGAGTCGCAGAGGTTGCGCAACGCAAACTCGATGATTTTTTTCTAAAAGAAATCGAAGCTCGCCGCAAGCATCTTGGCGACGACCTTCTTAGTGATTTAATTCGAGCAGAAGAAGAGGGGGACAAATTGTCGCAGCACGAGCTCATTTTACAATGCAATTTAATGCTGATCGCAGGCAATGTCACCACCACCGATTTGATTGGCAATGGTATGAAAGCACTGCTTGATAATCCACAACAGCTGCAATTGTTGAAAGACAACCCAAGCTTTATAAAAAATGCTGTCGAGGAAATACTGCGTTTCGAAAGCCCCGTACTAAACTCGGCTCGTATTCCTAACAGAGATACAGACGTTCAAGGTTGCCCGATTGGCACGGGAGAAAGTCTGATCGTATCCTTAGCATCAGCCAACCGTGACCCCGAAGTCTACCCAGACCCAGACAGGTTTGATATTGAGCGCGAAGATACCCACCATCAATCATTCGGCGGAGGCAGACACATGTGCCTCGGCGCTCACTTGGCCAGGCTTGAAGCTCAAGAAGCTATACTGGCAATCATCACTCGTTTTCCCAACATCACACATAGTGAAAAGGGCTTAGTTCGCGCTACTGTGCCTAGCTTTAGGGGCATGGAAAGCTTTTGGGTTACCACCTAGTTTAATTTGCTCTTCTATCGTTTTCGCTATAGCCCCGCGAACTTGGGAACGACATAGGGACCTTCAGGAATCACCGCAACAACAGGGTCCGAAGCCCTGTCAATGCTCCTCCTAATAGCGCTTTCAATTGAGGCAACCCTCTCTATGCCCGTTAGACTATGGTCTTTTTTCGGAAGTCCGCCAGAATAGAGTTGAACGAGAGCCTTGGAAGTCGGTTTCGTTTGCATCTGAGATTGCCACTCATCGACTTCTGCTAATCTCTGTTTATGAATTTTTTGGAGGAAAGCATCTGCACCCATTTCAATAAGACGGGTCTGTGACGCTCTAAAGTTAGCAGACCCCAAACCTTCACCACATTCAGATGCAATAATAATAGTACCGCCGTCATTAACAATATCCAGCGGCGTCACCATGCCTTTGACTGTCTGGTAGTAGGTATTATCCAGTGGGTAACCGGCGGCAGATGTCAGCACTGTGTTGTAGCGCCTATCAACCTCAACAACACAGCAATCATGTGCAAATGCCACTGCTTGCAGATGACTTTGAATAACTTCGCCGAAATTGATGAAAACCAGATTACGCTCTTCATCAATCACCGTATTGATTGCATAAACCTCTCCCAGCATTTTGACAATTTGCAACTGCTCCTCATGAAGTGGATTACCGACAAGGTTACATTCAACGGCATTTGGATCGGCCATGAAAGCTGCGCTGTGAAAAGTTCGAATTGTTTCCTCACCGGCAATACCCGGGGCAATCACCTTTCGACCACCGGAGTAACCCGCCATAAAATGTGGTTCAACTAATCCCGTCGCGATGCGAATATCAGCCTCAACAAACCGTCGATCCAAAGACACGGGGGTGTTGCGAGTGGCCGTATAACCTAGATCAATATGGGCATTTTCGTCACGGGCGAAATGGTTTTCCACCCGCACATTCGCCATGATCCAAGGATCGCCAACGACGCGAGCGAGCTCTTCACCTTCATTAGGCCGGTGCAATCCGGTTGCGACAAGAATCGTAATGTCAGGTAGCTTTAGACCGGCACTCAATAACTTTTCAACAACTGGACGAAGAAAAACACCATTCGGCACAGGTCGGGTGACGTCACAAATCAGAATACAGGCCGTTTTTTTTGATGCTGCAATACTTTGTAAGCAAGCGCATCCAACGGGTTGATCCAAGGCCTGCATGACGGCGGCCGCTTTATTTTGCAGTATCGTCATTTTCGGTTTTCGAATGATGTGAGGCTCGCATTCGGCGGGCAAATCAACTGTTAAGCCGGTTTGACCATACCTCAGGTCAACCTTCATCTAGTTGCCGCCATATAGGCCCTCTAGCTCTAACAGGGTCAAGAAGGCTCAAGTCACCTAACTCAACTTCATTCCCTTTTGGGAAAGGCGCCCTGGATTCAAGACCCAAACCTTCAAGCACCTTTTCATTTTGGTAGTAACAAGCGAAGACGATGGGCGTCAATGCAGAATAAAATTGATCAAGCTTTTGTTTACTTTGATCTATCGCCGTTTGTTGAGCAGCATCAGACAGTTGCGCGAAACACATATCCGAGCCACCAACAAACTCTAGGTAGTCCAGCGCCCTAGATAATACTGCAGCAAAATCAGGCTCTATATTTACGACATACTCTTCAAATCCAATGTCGGTTGCTGCAGGCATACTGCGGTCTTTGCTTGCCGGAATAATACGTACTAAAAGAGAGTTCAACGTTTCGGTCTGTCTTTGCGTTATAACCCGGTCGGTTTTGATCATCTCGTCAGTCATCAGCGATCTCCTTAATCGAACAAGTTGGCAAGATTTTTTTTCATTGTGTCAGCGATGTACAACGCCAGCGCCTGAATTGTCGTTGTTGGATTGCCGGCGGCAGAGGTCACAAAAATACTACCGTCAACGATAAAGAGATTTTTTACATCGTGGCTACGACCCCATTCGTTAACGACCGAAGTTGCAGGGTCGCGACCCATACGCGCTGTCCCCAGCAGGTGCCAACCGGCATAACGCAGTTGGCCGTAATCATTGATCTGTTTTGCGCCCGCAGCTTCAAGCAATTCTCGACTGCGAGCTCGGCCATGGGCAAGCATTTTTAGACTATTTTCGCTCAGTCGGTAGTTAATTTTCGGCGCAGCAATGCCATCTGAATCAGTGATATCCGGGTCAAGCGTCACGCAGTTATGCAACTCCGGAAGGTCTTCAACGCAAACACCGACGGCAATGTTGGTACCGAAATATTTTTTAAAGGCGTCATGGTGACCGTCACCCCAGGGAATATCGCCCCTGTTGTAGCCATTAATAGCCGTCGCAATAGGCGACGAGCCCCTTGTCACCTGAAGGCCATAGCCCCGATCAAAGTCGCGGTTCGCGTCACTCTCGTAGAATTGCTGCGAAAGGACACAACTCCCCTGCGGTCCAAGGTGCGACGCCAGCCCAGGCTCAAAGAAGCCTTCCATATGATTCCAAGGATGCATCATAAGATTTTTGCCAACCAAGCCAGAGCTGTTGGCTAAGCCGTCCGGAAACAATTCTGATTTCGAATTCAATAACAAACGCGGCGTGCCTACACCGTTACAAGCGACAATCACAACCTCCGCCTTTTGTTCCTGCTCCTGCCCTTGTGCATCATAGTAGATGACGCCGGTCGCCATACCCTTATCATCAACGGTAATCTCTCTGACGCGACAATTGGTTTTTAGCTCAACCCCGGCTCGAATCGCCATTGGCCAATAGGTTACGTCAGCGCTGGATTTGGCCCCCTGACTACAACCGGAAATACACGGACCGAGATTGATACAGCGATCACGCCCCTCGTAGGGTTCAGAAATAATGGCGGCATCCGAAGGCCACCAGTGCCAGCCGAGTTTGTTGAAACCCTCACCGATGACATTACCCATTTTACCCATCGGAATCGGTGGCAGCGGTAACTGTTTATCGGGATAGGCTGGATCACCGTCCAAGCCTGAAACACCGATATTTTTATCATTTTGTTGGTAATAAGGTTCCAATTGAAAATAATCGATAGGCCAGTCTTCTGCCACACCATCAAGACTTTTGACCTTAAAGTCTGAAGGGTGCAGGCGGGGAAAATGTGCAGCGTACAAAACTGTACTACCACCTACGCCATTATAGTTAACAACGCTGATCGGCGACTCTTGGTCATTAATTGGATAGTCCGATTTCATCTGACGAACATTCGGACTTACTGACATTTCTTTATTCCGACGGACTTCCCAGTCTTTCGTATTCGACGGGTAATCGCTCTGTTTTGCCCAGTCACCCTGCTCCATGCACATTATATGCATACCTGTATCAGCAAGACTCCAAGCAGCTGCTGCACCTGAAGCGCCAGCACCAATGATGAGTACGTCGACTGTTTTGTTAACCATAGCTTGCCTCTTGTCACACTTGCCAATTTGACCGATTAAGGTGCGTCAATTTTAGTAAGCTAATATGCGCCAGTTAGATCCTAAAAAAAAGCGAGGCGGTCAACCCATGATGACGCGCCATCAATTCAGCTTCTAACACTCGGCACGCCAGTTTGACTGATTTGATCAGCATCATCGCAACAAGGGTAAATGCGGGCTAACTGACGAAATGATGGCGCGATTCGCGATAAGACGCGCACCAAAGAATCATAGATCGTTGATATTAATAGGTATTTTAATTGGCATGGCTATTGCCGTATAGAATGACGAAGCGTCAGTCGACAACGTTAGGGGGTGGCATGAATCAGGAAAAGGCACAGGAAAGAATTAAAGAGCTTAAAGGTTACTACGCCCACCTGGGCACGTTCATTCTGGTCAATCTATTTCTTATCATGATTAACGTCATGACTAACTCCGATGATGGCGGTGATTATTGGTTTGTTTATCCGCTGTTTGGTTGGGGTATTGGGCTGTCTATCCATACCTTTACAACTTTTTTTGCGAGGCACGACTGGGAAGAACGAAAAATGCAGGAGTTGACCGGATGGAGTATGACCCAGGAAGAACTCGAACGTTTATCGCAGCGGACAGAAAACCTTGTCACCATTCTTTCCAACGTTAACTGGGAAAAGATCGATCCAGATCTCGTTGAAACCAAGGATAAACTACTGGATGCCAGAGAGCAGATGATTGAAATGCGCGATTACGGTGTTGCAAACACAGTAACCGAAAAAAGTAAGTCCGAGGTGATCAAGGAGATCGAAAAACTAGAGGCTTTTGTTACCAGCAGCAAGTTCGACTTTTATGACCAGGCGGCCAAATAGTCGAACTCGATTTAAGCGGTATAAATTACGTTGAATGGTCAGCAAACATCCCTTTAGATGAAGCGCATGGTATCCATCATAGAAGCACGGTAGCGAAGTGATGCAGTTTGAGCATCATCTCCGGGTCTCACGTAGAAGCTACCGATACGAAATAGGAGTCGGTCAAAGAAACCCATTGAGCTGATTTTTTCTTCCAAAGAGGCTTCTGCTGATAGTTTGGGCGTACTCAGGTTTACGGTATCCGCAGTCGGCTGGTCTTCTAGCTCAACAAACAACTCTTTCTGTAGTGGCTTAGTCATAAAGTCCTTCAATCGTCATAGTTTGCGTGCCGACATTCGACACGATGGTTCAGTTGGCTTTGGCTGCTAGTGACAGCAGGCGCCTCGACCTACTTTGTGTGGGTGCAACGGCAAAATATTCAATAGCTACCGGGAGGCGTTCGTCAATATTAACGCCTAGTGCTGCACTGCAACAAATCCGGTATTCTATGTATCTGAAGAGGGATGTCAACCTAAATAGCCTGTTTGCGCGAACTTGTACGTCAGCCGTGGTGAATTGGACGAACGTTTTCATCAGCGTCGCGCATACTTATCAATATTTTTCGTGATACATTCGATGATAATCTCCCCGTCTGACATGACTTACCCTTAGGTGCCCTCAATGCTAAAACTTTTTCATGCTCCAAGATCTTGTTCGCTTGCTGCGCATATCGCATTAGAACAAAGTAATCTTGAATACGACGTCTCAATCGTCAACTTCGCGCAGAGTGAGCAACGTCAGCAGGAGTATTTGAAGGTTAACCCCAAAGGTCGCGTACCAGCGTTGGTTACCGAGCAGGGTGTATTGACTGAGAATCCGGCTATTTTGATGTACATCGCCATGGCAGCACCTGCAGCAAAGCTTATTCCTGATGACCCTTTCGAGCTTTCGAAAGTCTTATCGTTCAATGCCTATCTAAGCTCGACGGTACATGTCGCGCATGCGCATGGTCATAGGGGCTATCGATGGGCGGATGATGAGTCTGCAATTCAGGCTATGTCGAGCAAGATGCCAGAAAACATGGCGAAATACTTTGAACAGATTGAAAACTCAATGATTGAAGGACCTTGGGTCTTAGGTGACACCTATAGCATCGCAGACATTTATCTGTTCACCATCTCTGGTTGGCTGAAAGCCGATGGGGTCGATATCAATCTGTTTCCAAAGGTTAAACAGCATCGTGAAAAAGTGGCGGCGATCCCTGCCGTGAAAAAGGTTGTCGACGCTCAATAAAAGCCTCGGTCGATACTGGCCACCTGACGCTAGGGTTTATCTTTCAATGCCCTACGTTGAAGCTCGTGGAACATTGGACCTTTTAGCGTGGCCGATGCAATGCCACTCGGTCCGCGCTGCATCGCATCGCTGTTATCCAACTTTAACGCTAGCATATTGTCGAACCGCTCTGTGATCATGCCGACGCCATCGAAAGGAAAATCGTGATCGACATAGGGGCGAGTATTGTCATTCAGCATGTAGAAATTGCCCGCAGCAATATGATCGAAAACCTGCTGAGCATGGTCCTCAGTTGTCATCGCTAACGCATGGGTACCCAACGCAACCGGTTCGATCTCGGCACTATTAATTTGCCCCGAAACAGCCATTTGATTCGTTTGGCTGGTTGTACCCAAGCCTGACTCGACGATACAGGGGCACATGACATGCACACGAATATGCGACGACTTCCTGGCTAATTCGAACGATAGAGATTCCGTTAAAGATACAACCGCATGCTTACTCGCCTGGTATGAAGCTGAACCGCCGTCACCTCGAACAAGCCCGCCAATGGAAGCGGTCGTACAGAAAATTGCATCGGTACTTTGCTTTTGTAGTAACGGTACAAAGGCTTGGATCGTGTTCACGATGCCGATGACATTTACATTGAATGTCGTCGTCCACTGCTCGACTGTACTTTTCAAGATTGTGTGGTTGAACAAAACGCCCGCGTTGGCGAATACCGCTCCCACTGCCTTCGTTGGCAGCTCAGTTTTAATTCTATCTAGACAGGCTTTCATCGCCTCTGGATTCGCCACATCGCAGGCAATACCGATACATTGAATGTCCGGGAATATTTCAGAAAGTTTTACCGATGCCGCGCGAACTAAAGATTCGTGCAGGTCGACAATAACAACATGCATACCCAGCGCAGCAGCATGTTTCGCAATACCCCAACCAATACCGTTATTACCTGCGCCTGTTACAACAGCAACGCTATCTTTCAACTTACTGAGGTTAAACTGCCCCTGCTGTTCACCCATCACGATTACCCTCGATGTATCCCTTAGCGGGTTGCTTTGACCAGCTACTTACCGAATTCGCCTAACGCGAAACAATCGCCCCTTAACCTTGTCGTTTGACAAAATTTGCAAGGCATTATTTGCCTCCTGCTGAGACACCGCAATAAAAGCCGACTGATCCGATATTTGAATTTTACCAACGGCGCTGCCGGGCATAGCGCCGGACTTCGTCAACGCGCCAAGAATATCGCCAGGCCTGATTTTTTGCTTTTTCCCAGCATCGAGCTGAAGCGTCACCATCGCCGGATAGCCAGGCTTTTTCAACAACAACTTCCTGCTCGGCAGCTGTCGTCGCGGGATGTCGATACCCATCAAATTTTCTAACTCTGACACTTTGTGCGATTCCTTCGAGCCATAAAGCGAACATGCTAAGCCTGAACCGCCCGCCCGACCCGTCCGCCCTATCCGATGCGTATGGATTTCGACATCTCGTGAAAGATAGAAGTTAATCACCAAATCGATTGAATCTATATCCAAACCGCGTGCGGCAACATCTGTCGCAACCAAAATGGAAAGGCTTCGGTTGGCGAATTGAACCAGCCTGCTCTCTCTGTCTCGTTGTTCAAGATCACCGTTTATCGCCTTTGCCGAGTAGCCATTCTGAACTAACGATTTCGCCACATCTGCAGTTTGCTGGCGCATATTACAAAACACCAACGTTGAAGTTGCACCATGCTCCTCAATCAGCAATCGTATCGCTTCGTTTCTCTCCTCTAAATCAGCGACTTCATATAGCACTTGTTGAATGCTGCTACTGTCATGGGTTGAGTCGATTTTTAAATTAAGAGGGTTGTTCATTATCCGATTCGACAACTTTTGAATCTCAGATGGAAAGGTCGCACTGAACAAAATATTTTGCCGTTCTTCCGGCAGATACTTAATAATTTCATCAATGGTGGGCGCAAAACCCATTTCTAACATTCTATCGGCTTCATCAAGGACAAAAGAAGTCAGATTTGTAAGGTCGAGATTTTTCTTACGAAGGTGCTCTTCAACACGCCCTGGCGTTCCAACGATGATGTGTGCGCCATGCTCCAACGAACCAACTTGAGGACCGAACGCTGTACCACCGTAAAGTGTCAGGATCTTGATATTGTGGATTGCTCTTCCGAGCTGCCGCAGCTCCCGAGCAACTTGATCCGCAAGCTCCCGCGTCGGGCAAAGCACAAGTGTCTGAACACGAAATTCTTTTACTTTTAGCTTCTGTAACAGACATAAACCAAATGCAGCTGTTTTGCCCGAACCCGTTTTCGCTTGCCCAATAACGTCTTTACCTTCGAGTAAGGGAGGTAACGTAAGACCTTGAATCGGCGTCATTGAATCAAACTTAAGTGATTCAAGATTGCTAATGAGACTTGGGTGCAATTGGAGTGAGGAGAAACTTGATTCGCTCAAGAGAGTGACCTTGCTAAATGGGCTAAGTGGAAAACGCGCCTATTCTAGTGTTTATGAGACGGAAGTACACAAGAGTCTGGTGAGCTTGAAAAATTGGCGCGCCTTATTTACGTGATGGAAACTTAAGAATTTTCGCACCGATCTTACGTAATGCAGACTTCGGTTGGTTGAATTGGCGAAACGCCGCAGATATCTTCGGTGATATCTCATCAAATCGAAGCCATTCATCTTCGCCTTTGTAGGCACAGACCGCATAATCTGCGGCATATTGGCCCGACACGAAGTAGCTGTTCGTGAAGCTTCGCCCCAATTCGTTAAGGTGAGACGGGCTTAGGTCACCGTGTAATACCGTACTCAGAAAATCAGGCCCTGTTAAGTCCTGCATTCTTACACGAGCAACGGATGATCCGGATGAATCAACCAACACAGGGTTCAACAAATCATTAGCCACCAGCCAGGCAACAAATGCGCCTAGTCGCTCCACGTTACGGCCTTCACCGTTGAGTGTCATTGATTCGTATAATTCCACACGTCACCTTTAGTTCTGTATTTTTTCTATATGCGTTCTGGCACAAACCTGAGTGTGTCTGCGCTCGATTGCGTATCCTAATCGCATCACTACAAAATTGCATCTCATGGCCATATTAGCCCTGCTGCAGGCACTAAGACGAGTAATTGCAGGCCTAGACGCTGCTCATTCTCTTTCCTGAAAAGCCTCTATTCTGATGACCGACGGCCTGCTCTGCCTTGAATAAACTGTTGTAAACTTGAAGCCGCTAGCAACTTTATTATCTCACCATGATTCAATTTAAGGATCCTCATGGCAAGTTCAGTCATTCTAGCAAGCGTTGAATTTGCTAACGCCGCCAAGGTGTAACTCATTGTATGCGCCCAAGCAGGTGATCAAGTGGTGCCTGTCGCACTTCTAGGATTGCGCAACGAAGAAAACCTTTTTATTGCCGAAGACGGTAGCACAGATGCTCATTATATCCCGGCATTTGCCCGACGATGTCCATTCGAGTTTGCGGAAACAGGCGAACGGGGCATTCGTATAGCGTAATCATAATAAGGGGTCCCCCAGTGCCCCTGTAACACGTGGCCTGTGGGCAATTTGATTGTGGACAATATTCAGAAACAAGTTGAATTCAAGTCAATTGGGGCTTGGCAACTTGAATCTGATAACTATGGCTATCCCTATTTCATGGTGGATCTAATCTGCAGTCACCCGCAAACTTACATGAGGAGCCTGAAGGAGTTTATCTCCGGTAGAACGTAAATCGTAGATCCTAGATTGTAGATCAGGTACGTCATTAAAACCAAAATCGAACTAACCTATCCCATCTGTTAATAGTGCGACACAATACCATCCCAACATAAAGCGGTATAAGGATTTAAATGATGATAAAACAAGGACTGTTAGTTGCGGCGCTTGCTGTAGCATCTTTTTCGGCGTTGTCCGATGACCACCTAGCTCCTGAAAAGACCTATGGAATGGCTTATCTAATCACGGCAACCAATCCAGCAGCAGTGGTAGGGTCGATGAAACAATTCATGGCATCACCCTCGGGCCAAAACATCCCGGTCAGCGTAGCGTTGGTCCAGAACATTAGTAATGGCGATAACATGGCGACGCATCAAATTAATGTTGTCTACCCATCGCTTGAAGTAATGGAGCAATCGAATGCTGCCAATGCGCAATCTGCGGACTGGATGCGCTATATGACAACGCTTAGACAATCTGCTGACAACGTATCAGAAAACATGTTCAGCATGGAAATGGCAAAAATGAATGTCGACCTCTCTGGCCAAACGGGCACTGTTTCAATGCTCACACTGATGTCTGTGTCTGACCCAGCCACCTTTACAAAAGCCTTTCAGAAGCTGATGGCCTCAAGTTCGGCGGGCGATTTTCCGGGCGATATTTATTTTGGTCGCATCATTGGTGCGGGCGAAAACCCAGCGACCCATTGGATAAATGCGAGTGCACGCAACATGTCGGACTTAATGTCGGGTAATGAGGCGCTGATGCAGTCGAAGGATATGGCCGCATATCTGCGCGCCGTGAGTGATGCGCGAGCCGTTCAGTCGGTGTCGATCCAGCGTACAGCACTGTCGTTCCCAGCAGCGGGTATGAATTAAGCGGGCTAAACGAGTCTCAGGCGGGAATTGCTGGGCCTGAGGCATCTTTACGATTAAACGCCAGCATAATTAATCCAGTTCGAACGTTCGTTGGGTTCGCTGAACCATCATCCTTTGGGCAATTGACTAAGGCTGATTTCGGGTCTGCTATTCAATGCGATAGGTTCTCAATGAATTCCCCTCAGGGTACCATCAGGAGAGGCTGATGGTACCCTGATATCTCTTAAGAGCTTGTAAGACATTGCTGAGACCGTTCTTTGAGATTTTCTTTAATGGGGTTTTAGCACTTGAAAGCTTTAATGATAATCTTTTGGTAAAGGTTGGCCGATGTCTTGATAGCTAATGATCGAGAGTCTTACAGCCAGTCGGGTTGACCACTTAGGAGATTTAAAGGTCAGGCAGATGTGATTTGGCTGTTTATCCAGACATGTTTTAGGATTGAATGGCAGTCGCAGGATTAAACGGTGGTGGTTGGGCTTTAATGTGACCTTGATACAGACGCGCCATTCGCCGGCTTTAGTTGCGACGCTGGCGAGGCGCTGTTTGAAAATGGCGAAGCGACGCCGATATTGACACAGGCGATTGACTTCCTCGAAGAATATCAAAAGCAGTGCATTCGCACTGAGCCGTGCGTAAACGCCTTTGCGACAATGATCTTCTTATGAAAATCGTGCTTACAGGCCTACTGTCTGTCGATGAAAAAAGGATGTTAAAGCTCAGCGACGAAAACGCCTTGGCGCTTTACCGTTCCGGTGAATTGGCTTGGCTATAGGGCACCTCAGATCGGTGGGTACAATGAATCAGTTGGTGACTCGATTTTCGCATGCGAACAGCATTAGCAAAGCGGAAGAACTAAAAAGGGCAAACAAGCCAGCAGCCTAAAAAGACAGCCCGCCGCGAGAACATTCAATTGTTGGTTGTAACAAGGGGAGTTTTTGAGCCTGTTGGTAGCTATCAGCACACCAACAGGCATCAAAGTAGACAATTAGATCAGCGAGTTATACGCCAGATTCTTTAGTCGTTTTCACAATCGCCGCAGCGACCTTGTAGGGATCAGCGTTCGATGCTGGACGACGATCTTCCAATCGGCCCTTCCAACCATCTTCTACCGTACCAATCGGGATCCGGATAGACGCGCCACGGTCTGACACACCGTAACTGAATTGCTCAATAGACTGCGTCTCATGAGCACCCGTTAGACGCTGATCGTTTTCAGCACCGTATACGTTAATGTGTCGACCGATATTCTTACCGAACTCTTCACATATCTTGGTGAATACATCCTCGCTGCCTAAGTCGCGCATGGCACCGTTAGAGAAGTTCGCGTGCATACCGGAACCATTCCAGTCGGTATGACCCAGCGGCTTAGGATGCCACTCAATGGCTAATCCATATTTCTCGGCGGTTCGCTCAAGCATATAACGACCAACCCATGTTTCATCACCGGCACGCTTCGCGCTCTTAGCAAACACTTGGAATTCCCACTGACCTGCAGCAACTTCGCCGTTGATACCTTCAACGTTGAGGCCCGCTTCCAAACAGAGGTCCAAATGCTCCTCGACGACTTCGCGACCATACGCATTGTTTGCGCCTACGGAGCAATAGTAGGGTCCTTGTGGACGGGGGAAACCTGCCTTAGGAAATCCAGGGGGCCGGTCAGTGTCCGGATCCCATAGAAAGTATTCTTGCTCGAAGCCGAACCAAAAATCTTCGTCGTCATCGACTTCGTCAATGGTCGCACGACCATTAGAAATATGTGGGGTACCATCGGCATTGAGCACTTCGGTCATGACGAGGTACGCGTTTCTGCGATCGGGGTCTGGAAAAACAGCGACGGGCTTCAACAAACAATCCGAGGCGTTGCCTTCTGCCTGCTCGGTTGAACTTCCATCAAAAGACCACATGGGGCACTCTTCAAGCGCGCCATTGAAGTCTGATCTAACTAGGGTTTTACTTCGAAGACTCTGGGTGGGCTTATACCCGTCGAGCCAAATATATTCCAACTTACTTTTCATAATTCGCTTTTCTCCTCAAATCTCGATTATTGAATTTGGTTTGTGCTAAAGAAGTGCAATAACCATTCCTACTCTTTGCAAACGTCACAAATATTTTCCATCGATCAGACTGGCTTGCTAGACGTTAGGTAAAATCGGGTTTAACGGCAGTCTCAGTTACGCTTGAGGAAAACTAAATCAACATTTAGGCCCTACGGCGCGATTACCTTTAGGCGTTTTCGAACCAATTTGGTGCAAAGAAGGGCGATTCAGATGTTATCGCACTTATATAGTGCGCATATGTGTGACAAAGCAAGCAACAATAACCGAACTACCAGTCTTCCTGCAACATACGGATAAGAGAGCCGCAGTCTGCAACCCTGCCATCCGGCGACTTAGACAGGCATTGCATAACGAGATCCTCAAGCAAAGCAGGAATCGGTACAGTGCTATGAACTGAGGGCTTATCATGCGCACCAAATTGGATCGTATCAATCATTTCACGCACAGTATTGGCGACGGCAGGCGTTTGACCCGCCAACATCTCGTACAGCACCACACCTAAACTAAATATGTCAGACCGCGCATCCAGGGCGGGGTCCCGACGTAACTGCTCAGGTGACATATAGGTCACCGTGCCTTGCAGATCATCCTGACCCGTGATGCTGACGACTGCCGCATCGGAAACCCGAACACTAGCGGCGCCGGGATCGCCCATTGATAGGCCTCGCCCTCGCCGAGGCTCGCCAACATCGTCTTTCTTCCATACCTTTGCCAAGCCCCAATCCAGTAAAAGCACCTCGCCGAAAGGACCCACCAAAATATTCTCGGGCTTAATATCACGATGCACGACACCATGTTTATGGGCGTATTCAAGGGCGTAGGCAACCTGAACGACCACCTCCAATAGCTGCGATAAATCGTATCGTTCTCGGTAGTTCAAAACCTCTCGAAGGGTGTAACCGTGCACAAGCTTCATTGTGAAAAACAAACAGCCATGGCTATCTCGACCTATCTCGTAGGTTGGCACTGTATTTGGGTGTTGAAGAATCGCGCTGATTCTCGCTTCCCGAAGGAAACGTTGTTGCTCAACCAAGTCGCCAGCAAACTCGGGCTTTAGCTGTTTGTAGCATATAATTCGGCCAAGGTGCAGATCTTTACAGGATTGAATCAGCGCCTTACCACCCTGTGCGATTGTCTTAAAATGGATATAGCGGGTGCTTTGGACAAGCTTCTCGGGCAGGGGCTTATCGGTAATATCGAGATAAACCGACTCAATTAAATCTTGCTGCTCTGGAAACTTAATCACCGCGTTATTCCCAAACTAAATTTTGGTTTGCCAGACCGCCAGATTATCTCAAACCGGACATAGCCTATAAGTATACTTAAAGCCTTACAGCATTCATGCCAAGAGTCTAGCCTGATACTGCCAAAGGAATATTCGAACAAATGACCCTAATTGTCGAGTCCAGCAGAAACCCTTGTGCAAAAGAATCTCCGTAGAACGAAAAACGTTGTTGCCCTCGAATCTGCCCAGACCGGCAACCGATGTGAGCACTCACTAACACGTCCCTTTTCGAACACATTAAACATGGCGCATTGGATTCTTACCTCACCCAGCGCAAATTTTGATTGTTGATTTTGACGCAGATCTTATATTCTGCGTCTTCATCCATCCGTTAATACAGTGAATAATTCTTACATGAAGATACTCGCCCATATCAGTTTGTTAGTACTTACTTTCCTTACATCTACTGCCAACGGTCAGCATGCCCTTGTTTTTCAATCAGACTTCGGCAATAAAGATGGCGCGGTACCATCAATGAAAGGCGTCGCTTACAGCGTTTCCAGTGAATTGCAGATGTTCGATCTGACTCAAGAAAACACGCCCTACAATATCTGGGAAGCGGCTTATCGATTGAATCAGACAGCGAGCTATTGGCCAGCGGGAACGGTCTTTGTGTCTGTCGTCGACCCCGGGGTTGGCACACACCGAAAGTCAGTCGTGCTTAAAACAAAAACGGGTCATTACTTTGTCACACCGGATAACGGCTCCCTGACGCTCGTCGCCGAAACCATGGGTATTGATGCAGTGAGAGAAATCGATGAAGCGGTTAATCGGCTAAAAGGATCAGAGAAGTCTTATACCTTTCATGGTCGTGACGTCTACGCTTACACGGGCGCCCGACTCGCTGCGCGGGTGATCGATTTCCAGTCCGTCGGAACGCTTTTGCCCGCCGAAGTTATGTCGATGCCTTACGAAAAGTCACACCTCGACGGCAAACAGTTGAAGGGACATATTCCAATACTTGATGTCCAGTACGGCAATGTCTGGACAAACATCGAGCGCGAGAAACTGGTCGCACTCGGCATGTCACCTGGCGATTCAGCACAGGTTACGATTTCCGAAAATGGCAACGTCATCTATGACGAAACTATCCCCTATGTAAAAACATTCGGCGAAGTAAACAAAGGCAAAGCCGCTATCTACATTAATGATCTGCTAAATGTCGCGTTCGCGATCAATCAGGGTGACTTCGCGGCGACCTTCGGAGTGAACTCTGGTCCACAATGGTCTGTGCAGATGGTAAAGGTGCAGTAGCCAGCTTTCAGCGAGCCCTTTCATCGTAAAAACAGCAGATCAAGACGATTGTTATTATTAAAGCGTTAGGGTTATTTGTTCAAAATTTACTGGCGGCGTGAAATCAGCTAAGTTGGCCAAACAACAACAATAAGGCTGCCGATTATGTCCATGCTTACACTGACCGCGTCACCCATTTTACTCCCCATCATCGCATTAGTACTTTGGACGTTAATAATGCAAGGCTGGATGTTGTTAGCACGCATTCCAGCGATGACTTCGCAAAACATCGATATTAGCGAAGCCGAACGCACCTCTGACCTTGCCGCAAAACTGCCGAAGCAAGTGATGTGGAAAGCAGATAACTATAACCATCTAATGGAACAGCCAACAATCTTCTACGCAACCGCACTTGCCTTGGCGCTGGCGGGACTCGGGGTGGACTTAAACTTAATGATGGCATGGGTCTATGTTGGATCAAGAGTCGTTCACAGCATCGTACACAGTACGACAAACAATGTGCCGATTCGCTTTGGCTTGTTCGTCATCGGCACGCTTGCACTTTTAGTAATGGCAGTGAACGGCAGCATCGCTTTAACGGGCTAGCGCCTTTAGAGCTGGCTCATGGGCAGACATGTCGTTAACCCTCGCACCTCGATGATCACCCTGCTCGCCAAAGCAACAGGATAAGAAGCAACATGGGGCCCCTTTGCCCTGTCTTATTCACGCAGGTGTAAAGTTTTCTACGAAAGGACAACATATTGGGACGAGCCGTAAACTCGCTCAAGCCTGCCGGGTTATGATGAGCGCTCTTATGAGCGTATTGACGACAACTATCTTGGCAACTTTATCGGTCATTACGGTGACTGCATCGCGACGTAAAGAGGCATCGAATTGAATTGTAAATTCCCCGCTTTTTTCGTGCTGCTAGTTGTTGTTTCTAACAGCCAACACGCGTCTGGCATTAGCAAATGCGTCGATCGCAACGGCAAAACCACCTATCAAACCGAACCTTGTCCTGTGAATCAAACATCACGCCCAGTCTCGATACCCAACCCGAAGGAATCAGCGCAGAACCTCTTCGATAGGCCCTCCACTGTTAGCTCAACGCTGGTTAAGCTACCCGCAGTTGGCCAAATCGGTGTCATGACGTACGGCTCCTGGCAAGTTAGCCAAACATCAGGCACCGCACCAACGATCCGGCTTCAAAACAAAAAGATCAACCAACCTATGAGCATTTCCCTTACGTTCTTGCCGAACAAGTCGAGTCAGGCACTTTCAGAGCAACAACAAATCGAGACAGTCAAGAATATCGCTACCCAGTATGTAGACAGCTCGATCGAACAGAAGACCTCGCTGCGAAGACTAATAACACCCATAGGCGATGCGCTGTTAGCGAACTTCAATGATGCGAAGTTTCAAAATAGCCCCGCCCCACAGGGTCAGTACAGCAGCGTCACCACCGGCTTGATATCACATAAAGAATTCTCTGTATCAATCACAATATTAACCAATGGTGTTAAGACAAGCGCACACGCTGACGCACTGGATGTCTTGGCAAGCCTTTTATTAATACGACCAGCAGATCTACACTTAGATTAAACCGCGCCTTGTCAAATTGGTTGTAACGATTCAGACTTCAGATTCTCTTCGTCAATCCGAGATAAACATTGCGTCGTTCGATCATAAACATACTGCTGCTTTGCTTCTGTTTCAGCACCTTTTCTTCTTCGGCTGACATCATTGAAGACTTTGCCAAAAACCCCGACATCATAAACGCCAAGCTCTCTCCCAATGGCGACTATATTGGTATCTTGCGGGAAGTCGAAGGCAAGCGCAGCGTCGTCATATTCAAGTTCCCCAGCATGCAGTTCTCCTCTTTTCTGCAATACCCCGACAGAAACGAAATCGGTACGTTTTGGTGGGTCAATAATGATCGCATCGTTGCGGACGTTCGAACTGACTATGCTCAGTATGAAGACTCACGCTCTACCGGCGAACTCTTTGCGATGAATGCCGATGGCACAAAACGGATTCATCTCTACGGTTATCGAGCCGGCAAGGGCATCACCCTGACGAGAACCAACAAAGGTAATCGTGAGCGAGCTTCCGCTAGCATGACGGACCCATTAATCGACGAAGAGAAATACGCATTAATCACCATTTATCGGTGGAGCCGCGGCAATCGAAACCCTGTGGAATCTGCCTGGATAAACGTCTATACCGGCCAACAATCAAAACAAGTCCGAGCTCCGGCGGTTAACGCAGACATCATTGCTGATCCTACCGGGACCGTCAGATTCGCCTTCCACATCGATGACGACCAAAATGCTGTCAACTATATCCGCGATGTAGAAACAAACTCCTGGGAGGTTTTTAACAAGACCCCTTACGGCGATGCCATGACGACACCCATTGCATTGAACAGTGAAGGCAAGATATTCGTCAAACATTCTCCCAATGGCGGACCCTACGGCATTTACATGATGGACCCTGCGAAGGGAGCACTGGAGGAAATCTATCAACACGACCGAGTCGACAGCTCAGTTTGGCTAGATCGATTCGATACCCCCTTTGGCGTAGTCACCGAAGATGGCAAGCCAGAGTTTACGGCGCTGTTAACCGAACACCCTTTAAGCCAGATAATAGCTCAGCTATCAGAGGTGTTCCCGGCAGGCTTTGTTGATCCAACCAGCGCCACCCGCGACTACTCTTTGGTGACCTTCTCCGTCGTTCAGGATACAAAAACACCTGAAATTTTTCTCTTTGACGCTGAGAGAAATGAAATTACCTCACTGTTTGACTCTCGTCCCTGGTTTAACGACACAACGCTTGCGCCAATGGAACCGATCGAAATCACCGCCAGAGATGGCCTAGAACTGCAGGGCTACCTAACACTACCCGTCGGTTCGTCCGGTAAAAACCTACCTCTGGTTATTGTTCCACACGGCGGTCCGCACGGACCAAGAGATACATGGGGCTATCAATACTTTGAAGGATTTATCCCCGCTAGCGGATACGCCATGCTTCAGATTAACTACAGAGGCTCAGGCGGCTATGGTCCCGACTTCGAGAATGCAGGACACTTACAATGGGCCGGCAAAATGCAGGATGACTTAACGGATTCAGTACAGTGGGCAATTCAGCAAGGTATTGCCGACCCAGAAAGAATTTGTATTTTCGGCTGGAGCTACGGTGGCTATGCTGCGGTGATGAGCGCTGCAAAGGAGCCAGATCTGTATAAATGCGCTGTCGCTGGTGCTGGCGTCTACGACCAAGAAGTACAGTACAAAAAGTCGGACTTTGCCCAAAATACCCGCTGGGGCAAGAAGTACATCGACAAAGTTATTGGACCCACCAAGGCTGATCGAGTTGCAGCCTCGCCCATCACCTACGTAGACCAAATCAAAACACCTATCCTGTTGATTCACGGCGAACAGGACGCCAGGGTGCCAATCAAACATTCCAAAGATCTTCAAAAAGCATTTAAGGCGACAGGTAAACCGAAACCTCGACTGATAAAACTGCGCGCGGAAGAACACTCACCGCGCACTGAAAAGAACAAAGCGCTTTATATGAGCGAAACCATAAAGTTCTTTGACAAATACATCGGCACTTAATATTAAGAATGCTCACGCATAGATTTATTTATGAATGTTGAAAGATTAAAGCTCGCAGAAGCGCACTTTTTACAGATGTACCCAAAGGGGTTTGCTGACCCTGATCTTGAACTGATCGGCAAACGACATCGAGTCGACAAGATGTCGGATTTTACTCGGACAGCATTTACGAAGAAACAATTCGCAAATGAACGCCAGATTATCGACGATCTGATCAAGACCGTTTCTCGGTCTTCAATGGTCTCAATGTTTGAAAAACCTAAATTTAAAGACCATATCAACTCTCTTAGCAAGACCGACCAATCAAGCGTTGTTGCTGCGTTAAAGAAATTGCTGCATGGCAATCAAGAAAAAGGGTTTAACGAATTATTGGACATCCTGTCGGATGGAAAAATTGCCAAGTGGAGCCTTATGACGATCACCATGGTCTACTTCAATTCGAAAACCGACGTTTTCGTCAAACCAACAACAGCCAAGGGTATTATCAATATGCTCGAATTAGACCTTGTCTATAAGCCGCGCCCCTACTGGGAGTTCTACGTCGGCTATCGTCGCGCTATTAACGACATCAAGGCAATGATTGAGCCGTCACTGAGCCCGAACAATGCCGCCGTAACGGGCTTTTTAATGATGAGCCTTAGCTTGTAGTTTTTCCTTCGTGACTCGCCTTTTTAAGCTGCCCTTGGGTCGCGCTGCTGGCCACGGATTAACTTGCCGGGCAATGCACCTGTCGCCACACCCTGCTCGTAGATAATTTCACCGGCGCATATCGTTACCTCAATACCATCGGCATTCTGCATAAAACGTTTACCTCCAGCCGGCAGGTCAAAGACAATATGTGGTGTATGCAGCTTGAGGGCTTCGATATCAATAATATTGATATCTGCCTTCATGTCAGCTTGCAGTAGGCCACGATCTTTCATGGAGTAAAGTTCTGCGGGTTGTCGCGTCAGCATATGTATCGCGTCCTCTAGTGAGAACAGCGCCTTTTCCTTAACCCATTTACATAACAGGTACAGGTTAGCACTCGTGTCACAAATAGAGCCTACGTGCGCGCCACCATCACCTAAAGCCAGCACCGTATTAGGATGCGCTAGCATCTCAGGAATATTCTCAGAGAAATTAGCGACAGGAATATACACCAGGCTCTGACCATTATTCGTTAACAGGTAGTCATACAGCCACTCTTCTTGATCTCTACCTTCCGCCGCAGCGAGGTTCGCAATACAACGCTCAGGTCCAGGCAGATAGTCGATTGGATCATCTAGCACGTAAATATTATCGAACTGATTCATGACAATCTTTACGAAAACGTGGGGGTCTTCGTTAGCTTCATTCAAAATTTTCGCTTTCGTACTTGGGTCTTGCAGCGCCTTCATTTTTTCATCCCAATCAAGGTCGCCTAACGCTTTAAAGCTGGGGCGATCGTAAAAAGGACTCATTGACGCTGGATGCCCCATCATAATACCGACGGGTCGTGAGATAACTTGACCACGGATATCTAAACCGTGCGCTTGCGCATCTTCTATTCGATCAAGATGTTCACGCCAAAGTGTCGGCGTACCGTCAAGATCGAGAAGCGTAAATGTTCCCTTTGCGCCTGTTTTTTCCGACGTGTGTCGCAGAATTCCAAACTCATCCTCGGCTTCACGCCAGTCGGCTATTAGCTGAAACACATGACCTTCATCGCCCGATAGCGATTCTCCAAGTTGCTTCAACTCATCCGTCGCCGCCTCATAGGTTGGTACAAACGCACCGGTACTGGATCGATGCACTAGCGTTCTTGATGTCGAAAAGCCAACACCACCGGCTTTTACGCTTTCCGCTAAAAGTACTTTCATCTGCGCAATATCTTCTGCTGTTGCGGTCTCTCTATTAACACCACGCTCACCCATCACATAGACACGCAAAGGACCATGGGGCACCAACGCGGCCACATCTATATCGTGGGGCTTGCTTTCAACGAAATCCAAAAACTCGCTAAAGCTCTCCCAGGCCCAGGGCAACCCTTCGTTCATCACTGTTTCTGGAATCTCTTCGACACCCTCCATGAGCTTAATCAAGACGTCGCGATCATCAGGACGGCAAGGCGCAAAACCAACACCACAATTGCCCATGACAACCGTGGTCGTGCCGAGACTAGAGGAAGGATTAAGATGTGAATCCCAAGTCGCTTGACCATCATAATGCGTGTGTACATCGACAAAACCGGGCGTCACTATCTTGCCGGTCGCATCAACTTCCTTAACCGTTGTGCCAGCGATGTTTGCCTCGACAGCCGCGATCTTGCCATCGAGAACCGCGACATCCGCTACACGCATTGGTGCACCGCTACCATCAATCACATTACCGTTACGAACGATCAGATCATAATCTGCCATTTTTGATTCCAAAGGTTATATTTACTGTGCTTTTAGAGTACTTGATGGCGGCTTACTTGATCAAGCAACGAATTAACTGCAAAACGCCACCAACTAAGCGACCTTTTACAGTATTTCGGCTCGGTGAGTTTTTGCTATTAACGCTTTTCGCTGGTCTAATGCGCAGCGAATTAGGAAAATGGAAGCTTTATGAAACAGGTAATTTTCGACACGGATATTGGTATTGACGATGCGATGGCCATGCTACTTCTACATTACGCGCCCGCTGTAAACCTCATTGCGATCACCACTTGTTTTGGTAATGCGAGCCTTGCTAACACCACGCGCAATGCGCTTTTTATGAAGGAACAATTCGGCATGTCAGCGCCGGTTTATGCCGGCGCCAACGAGTCCATGGGTGAACCACTCGGAGAAGGCTTCCCAGATTTTGTGCACGGTAAAAACGGTCTTGGTGACATACCCATTATCGAACCGTCTATACATGCAGAGTCGATTCCCGCGGCTCAGGCAATCGTCGACATGGTGACAAAGCAGCCTGGAGAGATTTCAATCGTGGCTGTCGGTCGCATGACCAATATCGCAGATGCATTGATTCTATGTCCTGAACTACCGTCGATGGTCAAAGAACTTGTTGTGATGGGCGGCGTATTTGGCTTCAGGGAACATCAAGGCAATGTTTCACCCGTTGCAGAAGCTAACATTGCCGGGGACCCAACGGCTGCGGATGTTGTCTTTACTAGCGGCATGCCAACAACAATTGTTAGCCTGGATGTTACCCACGAGATCATCATGGACCGCGACTACCTCGAACTGCTTCGATCCACAGCGGGGGCAGCCGGGCAATTGATCTACGACACCAATCAATTCTATTTTGCATTCCATGAGCGTATTAACGGCTCAGCAACTTGCCCTATCCACGATTCGACTGCCGTCGCCTATCTGATCAGACCAGACCTTTTTACAACCAAACAAGGTCCGGTCAGGGTAGCAACAAAAGGGGTTGGCTTAGGTCAGACAATTTTGGGACAGGAACCCAATGGTTACGCCACCGACGCATGGAATGGTTTACCTGCTTGTCATGTGTGCTTTGAAGTTGACGCCAAAGAAGTACTGGCACTGTATGTTGACACCCTTTCTGCGGGTGACAAAAGTAGCTAAATCAAACACAGTGATATTGAATAAGGCTTAGCAAACCAGAAGTTTAGCGGGCCTTTTTCATCTCATAAAAACGTAAACTCCATAGCATAATTGTTAGCAATGCATAACAAAGTGTCGAGAACTGCAGTACGAAATAGCTGCTCGACATCTCAACAATATTGCTTGTCACCCAGGGGCTCAGTGCTGTGCCGAGGGTTGCACCTAATAGAAGACCGGAAATGAGCCGAGGACCCGGCTTGGGTACTTGCAGCGTCGCGTAAGATATTAGAATTTTAAGCAAACCCAAGTTTGCAAAACCCCATAGAAACGCCAGCATGACTAATGCATCAATGCTATCTACTAACCACAGGGGAATTGAACACAAGAAGGTTGATAGCGTCGCCAGTAATAGCAATCGTTGCACACCGACTTTGAGCACCCACCAGGCAACAAACAATTGTGCCACGAACATGCCCGTCCAAAATCGACCAACAACCTCACCTGCCGCACTTGACTGTATGCCCAATGCGGTTTCAAGATGATTCGGTAGCCACCAAAGCATCGAGTATTGCCCTAAGGTATAGAAAAACAAGCAGACGATGCAGACCCATACACTGAAGGGCCATCGAGCCTGCGGTTCAGACTCTTTAGGCTCCACCGGCGCTGCGTCTACGGCGCCGTCGTTTACGGGGTTACTCGCATCAGGGAAAGTCGAAAAAATCGCCAGCACGATAATAATCGCGGCCACAATCGCAACGAACAAATACGAGCCGGACCAATGAAATTCCAATGACAACAAATAAAGTGCAATGGAGGAACACACGATGCCTGCGACGCTGAAGGAGCCATCGGTAATAACGAGCATTGAAGCGCGCTGCTCTTGCTGGTAAGTCGTCGAAATAATCGTTGCCGCACCGGCGAGACCGACACCGCAGCAAACACCAACCACACCCAGAGCATAGCCAACAAAATCAATACTTTGCGCAAACAATAAGCTAACCAGGCTACAGCTAATCAAACCATAAAGCAGGATCACAATTTTCTTTAGGGAAAGCCAATCGAAGACAACCAGCGCAAGGATGGAGCCCACTAATATGCCAAGCGTTAGCCAACTGAAGCGAGCCGTCACTTCAGTTACGGGCAGTTCGAAGTAACTCGCCATTGGCCCTGTAATGATGCCGATAGAAGACAACATACCCGACATAACAAAGTAGGCCAGAAAGCTGATCAGCGTAATACTCATTTTATTATTCAACGTTTCTCACACCGGTTAACGCAATGGATCTGAGCCATCAAAAAAATCGTGACTAGCAATGGTACGCAACTACATACCCCATTTATTCGCCATCGCGAGCACAGGCTCTTCCCTTGTCATAAATTCTAACAGTACCGGGTTACCTGCTTGCGTCTGCTCAATACCGCGAGTCAATGCCGCCCTGACATCCGACGCCTTCTCAACACGTTCAGCATAGCCGCCCAGTGCTTTAGCGACACCTGTATAGTCGCCCCCCAATGTGCTGGATTTATATTTCTCGTTGGCATCAGGCATATAAGCGTCGTATCCGCCCATCACATGATTGTTGACAAGCACGGTCATGATCGGCAGCTTCGCCCTCACGGCAGTTTCGAAATCCATACCCGACATGCCAAACCCAGCATCACCAACAAAGTTGACTGAGAGCCAGTCTGGTTTTGCCAATTTCGCGCCCAGCGCCATACCCAAACTTGAACCTAAGTGCGTTGACTTGCCCCAGCCGAGATAACCACGAGGCGTTTCAACATCATAAAAGGGAATAATTTGATCACGGGGGTTTCCTGCGTCGTGAGTTACAACACTCTTCGATTTATCGAACAAGGTGTTCATCTCATGGATGACGCGATAAGGCGAGATCGGACCATCGTCATTGCAAAGTAGGCGCTCGTCCCATTCTGCTTTAAATTCTGCTTTAAGCTGAGCTATTTCCGCAATTGTTGCTGTCGCCTTTTGCCGGCCTTCTTCACCCAGTCGCTGCTTCGCCAATGCAATTAACTGCCCAAGCACTAGCTTCGCATCGCCGATAGCGCCACAAACAACGGGTCGACATTTACCGATATCCGATGCTTCGTTAGTAATCTGACCGAGCACGGCATCTTTTGGCATACGAGCAGAAAAATCGTTGATCGTAAAACTCGTGCCAATGCCCAGAATAAAATCGGACTCGTTTGCGAAATGACCCACTGCTGTATTGAGAGTTCGTCCCGCTGTACCAAGCGATAGCTGATGGCTTTCTGGGAATGCGCTTTTGCCAAGCAGGCTCGTCATGACAGGGATCTGTAGTAATTCTGCAAACGCTTTTAGTTCATCCCATGCCTCGGCATAGAGAACACCATGACCGACCATCAGCACGGGTCTCTTAGCAGCTAACAGCCGATCGAGCACTTCGACAACATCACTTTCATCCGCAGCAGATCGATGCCGCTTGGGGGAATGATATTCAGGTAATGCTTCGTCGGGATATTTACCCCAAAGTAAATTCGCCGCCGTTTCCAATAACACCGGGCCAGTTTTTCCATTCTTCAAATTTGCGAAGGCGTGTTCAAATTTGCGGTTAATTGTACGTGGGTCATTAATCAATCCAGCTAACTTGGTTATGTCGCGAAAAGAGCGTGACGCCATAAATTGTGGATCATAGTCTTGCATTGCAGGCTGATGAGCGCCTGGTAGCATAAGAATCGGCGTATTGTCACCGTAGGCTTGGGCAACCGCGGCAAAGCTTGCTTCAATACCGGGCCCATCTTGAACCGCAACGACACCAAATTTTTTGCCATTGTTCATCCGCGTGTAAGCGTCAGCCATGTTGATCGCGACACGTTCGGTGCGCGCAATAATCGGTCTAATCGCGTGGGTCGCCGCCGAGTTAAACAACCTGTTGTTTGGATAACCCGCTAGAAACTCGACACCTTCTTTTTGCAAGATGCTCACAATCAAATCTGCATTACTCATATCACCCTCTCTGCGTTGGCATTCCAAATTCGAGTAGCCTACAAAAGCGCCGAACTAGAACATTTTAATTATCAAAGTCTTGATCGCCACTTTGCACAATCTAGAAGCTATCGTCTATCCGCTAAAAAAAGCTACTTAAACTCGAGACCTTCGAAGTTACCACTATTTCGCCATTCATCCAGATACTTAAAATAGGCGGTGGCGCCGCTGGGATATCCGACACTGAGCTTTGCGGCCGGACCTGGGTCCTGACCTTCGTTATTATAGTAACCCGGCGTACAGTCAGGAGAGCCAATGACCCCGCCGCCTGCTGCGGCAGCACCTGATAGCAAAAGCTCGATCCATTCATCTTCAGCTTGTTGTGTGACTTCAACCTGCTTTTTGCCGTTGTCCAAGGCATGTTTGATTATCATCGCGATGGTTCGACCCGACTCCGTTAAATTGTGGGGTACATTCGATATTAAGTTCGCACCCTGTGTCGGCTGAACAATAAAAGCATTCGGAAAACCATGCACATGGGTGCCGTGTTTGGTTTTCATTCCCGCTTGCCATTTTTCGGAGAGCTTCAAGCCATCCCGACCGACCATGTCAAAGCCGGCACGCCGCTTGTATTCGGTACCAACTTCGAAGCCTGACGCATAGATCAAACAATCAAGCTCGTACTCTTGCCCATCAACAATGACGCCTTTTTCGGTAATTTGCTGCACACCTTTTCCGTCAGTATCAACGAGCACCGTACCGGGGGTATTGAACGCCTGTAAATATTGATCATGGAAACAGGGTCGCTTACAGAGTTGTCGATACCATGCCTTAAGCTTGTCAGCCGTTTTCGGATCTTCCACTAGCGTATCGACGCGAGCGCGAATCTGCTCCATCTTCTCGAAGTCAGAATCCTCAACAGCCTCCATGATTTTCTCGGCAGTCATATTCTCAGGCGATAGGCTCATCACCTTAGCGCGAATTCTGCGGGACAAGTCGGTCCAACCGTCCATCACCAAGTCCTCGCTAGCCATTGCGCCCGTTTGATTTGAGGTGAAGTTTTCCAGCCAGCGCTGCTGCCAACCCGGCGTCGCCATCTCATTAAACCAATCTGTATCGGTTGGTTTGTTCGCTCTGACATCGATTGAAGAAGGCGTTCGTTGGAATACAAACAGCGATTTACAAGCCTTGGCAAGATGCGGCACACATTGAACAGATGTTGCGCCAGTGCCAATAATGCCGACGCGTTTGTCAGCAAGCTTTTCCATCGGCGCGCCCCGCGGATCACCGCCAGTGTATTCATAGTCCCAGCGGCTGGTATGGAAGGAATGTCCTTTGAACGATTCAATACCGGCAATGCCAGGCAGTTTCGGCACGTGCAGCGGACCCGTTCCCATAGCGAGGAACGAGGCTGTGAATGCATCACCTCGATTGGTTTTGATCAACCAACGTGACTCGGCTTCATCCCAACTAAGGTCTTCAACCTCCGTATGGAACAGCGCATTGTCATAGAGCTTGTATTGTTTGCCGATTCTCTGGCATTGCTCAAGTATCTCTGGCGCGTGCGCATACTTTTCCGTCGGCATGTGCCCTGTCTCTTCTAACAACGGCATGTAGATAAATGAAGCTGTATCACATTGCGCGCCGGGGTAACGGTTCCAGTACCAGGTACCACCGAAATCGCCGCCTTTCTCGATAATTCTGACATCCGTGATGCCTTGCTCGACCAATCGAGCACCGGTCACCAAGCCGGCAAAGCCGCCACCAATAAACGCGACTGTGACATGATCGGTCAGCGCTGCACGCTCCTGCAACGCTGTATAGGGGTCAGCAAGGTAATGAGCCAGTTGATCCTTAACTTGCAAATACTGCGCATTGCCATCAGATCGCAAGCGTTTGCTCCTTTCCTCAGCATATTTTTGACGGATGGCTTCTTTATCAATTGCGGTGACGGTCATTCGAGCTCCAACAGCGACGTGGTTACATGTGGCAAACATAAAGGCTGAATATTTGCACTGAGACTAGGCCGAGTCAATTCGCAAAGCACCAATATCAGCCTACGGAATTTGCGAACCGCGCCTAGCGCTATCACTCAGCGTCAATTCCCCATCATGCTCTGTCCCCTTGTGAAGCAAAGGTCATATCGATTCGGCCGATTTCGACGATGTAGCCTCGCCGAGGTGTCTAGACAGGACGCGCATACCTGACGCAGAATGGTCGAGCATTCGCCAACACCAACAACCGTCGTTGTAAATCGACACTAGGAGTGAATTATGACTGAAGCATTGGTCGAAAGAGAAGATGACAACGGTATCGCTATTCTTACATTGAACCGGCCAAAGGCACTCAATTCCTTGAGCCCAAGCTTGTTCGTTGAACTACGCGCTCACATAGAAAACATCGCCGGTTCAGATGAGATTGGTTGTGTGATTCTAAGAGGCAAAGGACGGTCTTTTTCTGCCGGCAATGACCTCAATGCAATAACATCAGGCGATGTCGCGCCCTCTAAACACTATCAGGCCGAAACCCTCGACCTTATTGCCAACATGCCGCAACCCGTCATCGCATCCGTGCAGGGGCACTGTTATACAGGCTCACTGGAATTGGCGCTCGCCTGCGACCTTCTTATAGCCTCTGACTCAGCTAAGTTTGCAGATACGCATGGCAAGTGGGGTATGACACCTACTTGGGGCATGTCACAACGTCTACCGCGACGCATTGGCCCATTAAAGGCTAAGGAAATGATGTTCACCGGTCGTATTGTTTCTGGCCTAGAAAGTGTCGCGTTGGGTCTGGCGAATGAATGCGTTGCTGATGAAGACCTTATCCCACACACGATCAGTTTGGCGCAGCAAATCGTTGCAAACTCTTGGCATACATTGAAAGCAGACAAGTCTTTAGTGAACCAAGGACTCGACCTGCATCTCACAGACGGACTCGCTTGGGAGCGAGCAAACAGCCCTGGTGCTGGGCCGGATATGAAAGACCGTCTGGCGAATTTTGGCAAAAAGTAGCTGCTGTTGAAGCGCGTGTAGCGCTCTGACAGAAAGCTGAATTCAACGCTCACCACACTGCGATCAAACAATAAAAATAAGAAAGGATTAACTGTGTCAGAGATGGATAAATCAGAAAGTAACGACTCGACAGAAACCAATCAAATCAGCATTGAACCTTTGAAGAACCGTTGGTACGCACTCGCGGTGCTTGTACTCGTCTTTACCTCCAGCCATGTTGACCGTCAAATCATGGGTATCTTATTGGAGCCAATCAAGAATGATTTGGGTGCCAGTGATACCCAGATGGGTTTCCTGATTGGACTTACCTTTGCACTATTCTATGCAACATTAGGCATGCCTATCGCGATGCTAGCAGACCGTGGTAATCGGCGAAATATCATTACTTGGGCAGTGACGATCTGGAGCTTCATGACCGTACTCTGCGGGTTTGCACAGTCATTTGCTCAGCTTGCGCTGGCACGCATCGGCGTTGGCATCGGTGAAGCGGGCTCAAGCCCACCGTCGCACTCCATGATCTCCGACATGTTTCCGCTGAAAGAACGCGGCACTGCGATGGGTATCTATGCCATGGGCGTCAATATCGGCTTACTCATAGCCTACCTAGCCGGCGGCTGGTTAAGTGAAAACTACGGTTGGCGTACAACATTTATTATTGTCGGGGTGCCGGGATTACTCATCGCACTCATCGTTCGATTCACAGTGAGTGAACCAATTCGAGGCGCATCTGACAACACCAAATCTGTCGCCGCCGCACCGCCCTTTAGAGATGTCGCTAAGTACATGTGGTCTACGCCGTCAGCTCGCCATGTCGTCTTCGGTAGCGCATTGGCTGGTTTCGTTGGCTATGGCATGGTGCTTTGGTTGCCCGCTTTCTTTGTCAGATCGCATGGGCTGTCCCAAACCGAGGTCGGCTTTACGCTGGCGCTCATGTCAGGTGTTGTTGGCGGTACGGGAACGTTCCTAGCAGGAAAATTCGCCGACATATTGGGCAAACGCGATCCTCGCTGGTTCACTTGGATTGTTGCGATCGCAAAATTAGCCCTTGTTCCCTTTATCGTTATGTTCTTTCTAATGAGTGATTTCACGTCCGCATTGGTTATCTATCTGGTGCCTGCGTTTCTTGGTGGATTTTATCTCGCGCCAACCTTCGCAATGGTCCAGTCTTTAGTTAGACCTGAAATGCGTGCAGTCGCCGCCGCGATCTGCCTGTTCTTGCTCAACATTATTGGCCTGGGTCTTGGCCCACAGGGTGTCGGCATTCTCAGCGACATACTCTCGGATGAACATGGCAAGGAATCACTGCGCTACTCTTTGATGATCTTCTCACTGGTTAACATCTGGTGTGCTTTCCACTATTTTATGGCAGGCAAAACGCTGACCAACGATATAGCAAAGGCGAGGCAATGATATCGCCTATGCATCAAAAACCACGTTGCAACTATGGCAAGCTGTGTTAGTCCAATGCCTGATACAAAACATCACCAAAAACTCTGGACGCATGCCGGCGCAAATGATTCAGACACCCAACACGCCAGACTTTGGCTAAACTAACGCCGCCGCCTGACGATATCGTGTATGTTTTTAACGGGCGTTGCGTCGGCTAAAAGTTTGCGTAACCACCATCAACAAGAAATGTCTCGGCGGTGTGATAGCCACTGCCTTGACTCATGATATAAACAGCCACAGCGGCAAAGTCCTCTGGTTCGCCCCAACGACGCATCGGTACACGGGGTTTAACTTTTTCAACAAAAGTATCCCAGCCAAAACTGTTTTCCGTCATCGCCGTTTCAATCCATCCAGGTAAAATTGTATGAGCAGTGACACCGTATCGCGCATATTCTACTGCAAGCGCTTTAACCATAGAGATTAGGCCACCCTTGGTCGCGGCGTAGTGTTGACCTCTGGCTTGGCCCGAAATCGCCGCTAAGCTTGCCGTGCCGATCAGTCGCCCAAAACTATCACCACCCTCTGAACGTTCTCTCATATGTCTGGCGGCATGCTTGAAAGTATAGAAGACGCCGTTTAGATTCACATCAATCACCCGATGCCATTCCTCGGCACTGGTCTCATCAAATCGGGTGCCTGAGCCGCCAATACCGGCATTGGCGAAACAGCCATCAACCCGACTATGGGTCTTTAGCGTCTCGGCAAAGGCGACTTGAACCGCTGTTTCATCCGCAACATTGCAATTAAGCGCTGACACCTTGGGTCCGTATGCCTGCAACGTTTCAAGCGCAGCCGCATTTTTATCGTCATTAGTGCCCCAAATGCTCACCTCACAACCCTGCGACGCTAAGCCTTCGGCCATGCCCAAACCGATGCCACCATTACCGCCGGTTATCACTGCAACCCGACCACTTAAGTCAAATAAATTCTTAATCATACTTTGAGCCCAGCATTTTTGAATGAGTAGGGATAACCGTTTCTATATTGAGTTGGCCAGCGAGTCCCGCCGCACGATGTTGCCCAATCTCTTGCATGGTTGGCGACATCATCATCTGCAGCATTGCATTGCGTGAAGGGTACATTGCAATAGCTACTTTATCCCAAAGCTCTTCGACTTCGCCGAGCATGAGTCGCTCAACGTCCGCACCAAAGATTGCTTCGCCACCAAATTCTTTCAACAACGCTGTCACAGCGACACCATATAGCGCATACGCCTGCTCACCGGTCAGATCAGTGTCACGGCCATCATCATATTGCGCCTTGGCTTTAAACTTCAGCAGATTAACCATATAGATAGGCCCGTCCGGACCAGCCTCAGAAAAACCCGCCATTTGTGATTCGTTAGGCATTACACTATTTTTCACTTCCATGATCTTCTACTCCTCTGCTTGCGATTAAACTAATTCTCAGCACATCAGCTTAAATTATTATAATCCGATTTGAATCCGTCAGCTTAAATTAACTTAACCCGACTGCTGCGCTTCTACAAATCCGCATCGAGCCTTTTGTTCAAATCCCTCACGCTGTTATCGGTATATTCCAATATACCTTTGACAAAATAACTATCTGATATCGATTTGGTACGCTTTGTTTGGTTAAAGCCGAGAGCAGAAATACCTATTATTTCTGCCCCTTGCTTTTCTAGGAGTTTAATAATGCCTTTGACTTGCCCACCCGTCTCAATCCAATCATCAACGATAAGAACCCTGTCACCCGCATTGATCAGCGTTTCATTCATCTCAAAGGTATTTTTCTGTTTCGTATAATCAGTAAAGGTACTACTGACAATATGCTTTTTGACGGTTGGCAACTTGCCGCCTTTTCTAACGGGCACAAAGCCTTTTTTAAGCTTAAGCGCCATGGCAGATCCTAAAATAAAGCCCATTGATTCAGGTGCTACGATTTGTCCACTGCAAGTTTCTTAAATGGCTTCGCCAAATCCTTAACAAGATTAGCGAGCACGTCCGGCTCTATGAACAATGTTGAAAAATCGGGTTTCGCTTTCGAGCGCATGTCGATATGTGGCAGGTAATATAAAAAGTCCATAGCAGTCCGAGAACAAAGGGTTTTAGATAGCAGCAGCTTGCAGTAACTACTGCGATAAAAACAAGATCATAATTAGACCTGAGATTTTCAAACTGCATCAGAACATGGAAGCTCGCGTGATCCAACGAAGCGATGAACGACGCATAACCCATGCGTATGAATAAAGGGACTGAGGATGAAGATCATAACGATTGTTTATTTTTCCGGCGCCGGTAACACAAAACTCGCCGCCGAGGCGGTATTGCAAGGTTGTCAAACCGTCGATGGCGTGTCCGTGCAACTTCTCGAAATTGTTGGCGCAGACATCATCGAAGGTAGATGGGTTAACGAAGATATAGCAACCGCGCTTGATAGCTCTGACGCCATCATATTTGGAACGCCCACTTACATGGGCTCTGTAGCCGGCCAGATGAAAACGTTCATGGATGCCATGGCCCCCCGTTGGTACACCTCAGCATGGAAAGACAAGATCGCTGGCGGCTTCTCCGTTTCTTCCCTAGCAGCTGGAGACCAGCTCAATGCACTACAAACGATATTGGTGTTCAGCATGCAAATGGGCATGATATGGGTTGGTACAGGCGGGAACTTCTCTCAGGGTGTCAATGTACACGGCTTCTATTTAGGCGCCGGCTTGCAGAGCAAGACGGGCCAACAGGAAGAGGCTTTTTCCGAGCCCGATATCAATACGGCCGAATTTCTAGGTAAGCGTGTCGCCGAGGTCTTGACAAGAAGTGCCGCCTTTTAGCCCTGGGCGCGTTGGTGCAAACCAGGCCTTATTCAATCGCTAAGCCGCGACTTCTTCGATATGGCTCTCTTCTGCTGTTGCGCTTAACTGCGCGTAGACTAGGGGTCTACCAATGTTGAGTATATCTCTGACCTGATCAAGCGGCAGTAGTAACAATGTTTCCCACTCCTGTTGTGGCAACCAGGCAGCTCGTTTGCCGAGTCGATACCCTTCCCAAAGAGACTTAAATATTGAGAAACCATAATGCTTAGCAAGCTTTAGCCCGCCAATAATCGATATCAAGCCCAAACCACGGTTTTTGGTTTGAGCATAGGTAAACGCGAGCAACGATGCTTCACCCGCAACATCGCGCCTATAGTCAGTCGTGACGTGCCACAAATCATGCTGATCTCGCAGGCGAATGGCTAACCGTTGAGTGTTTTTGTCTGCACTCACAGACATATCTGCCGAGTCACTTGCGTCTAAAAGGCCATCTGGCGTCAGGTTGCCCGAGTCGAGAAAATCAAGATAGGCGCGTCCTAGGCTGCCTTCAGCCATTGCCTCTAATTTTTCACGTTGCACCAACGTATCTAGCAGGGTCGCATTTGTTGCAAAGATACGCTGACCTGCAGCCGTACTTTCAAGGCGGCGAGTACATTTTTCAGTCGCATCACCAGCCATAGCATCAACGAAGATGAAAACCTGCTCAGTCTGATCAGGATCCTGAATCAGCGCCTTAATGGCTTTAAAGGCAACACGTGGTTGAATGCGATTAGTCAATTTAAACACCTCTTATTAACAATGGTGTCAATAGTAAACCTATAAACATCTATGTCAATAGCGTCTGAAGGTTAAATTTAACCCCAACGTCTCTTCGTCGGTTGCGCTGGCAATGAGGCATGGGTATCGTCGAACCCCAACACCGCTTTGACACCTTATGATCACTAAAGCACGTATTCGAAGAAATCCAGAAGAGGCTCGCGCGCTCATACTCGCGGCAGCCGGGAAACGCTTGGAAGAACATGGACTGCGAGGATTAAACATTAAGGATGTTGCCGACGATAGCGGCATTAAACATGGCACCCTATTGCATCACTTCGGAAGCGCCGAAGGCATGCGCCGCGCACTTTTAGCAAAGCTTTCCGAAGAGCTGATCAGCGATATGTCCAGTATTCTCAATTCAGATGCTGCACCGGAGATTGTCTTTGTTGAACTGTTTCGTCTCATGTCACAAACAGGCCAAACCAAGCTACTCGCATGGCGAGCACTCGAAGAGGACAGCGATATTGTTTCAAAAGAGGAGATTGCTTCGATCGACCTCATCGAGCATATCGTCCAGCGGGTTGCTGAGCGCATCAAAGGCAAAGACGTTGACCTAGCACGCAACCTTATCTTTCTTGCTCTGTCATCGGCTGTCGGATGGGGAATCTGCGGCCCAACATTGATGAGCACACTCGGCATGACAGCGAGTCAACAGGATCAATTCCCCGCTTGGGTTGGCGAACAGTTACCCAAATTAATTTAGAATCTAACACAATTACATAAACGCGATAGTCGCCAACATTTAGACTCTAACGAATTGCCTAATGGTTGTTTCTCTAACGCTCTCAAACCCCATTTTCTCATAGATGCGCTTGGCATTGATATTCGCTTTAACGACGTGCAGGAAAGGCATTTCATTTCTTTGCAACTGCCGGGCGATAAGCAACTGCACAAGATTACGGGCAAAACCTCTACCTTCATGGCCTGGTCGGGTACAAACACCACTAATTTCTCGAAAGGGATATGCAAAAAGTCTCTCTCCCGCCATGGCAACAAGTTCACCTTGATCGAATACGCCAAAGTAATCACCCATTTCGATCGTACTAAATTGAAAAGGTCCTGGCTGGGTTAACTCAATCAAATCCAGCATCTGGCCCACATGGTTTTCATCAAGCGCCACGGCGTCAATTTGAGGTGCATCAACTGTATCTAATCGCCATACCATTTGATCAGCTCGCGTTTCCTCTAACACCCTCCAGCCTGACGCGACAGGGCCGTCCCAATCAACACTGTATGAAACATCAGCCGATCTAGAAATCTTTCCCAATTCATCTAAACGAGGCGATTGACTATTAAGAAAACCAACGAGCTCAGATATCCCTCGTTTAAACCGACGGACATCCTTCCCTACAAGGGCAATATTTTTCTGTGAGCCAGTCAGGCTACGCCAAACAATATTATTTAGATCCAACAATTATCAAAGCTCCTCTCTACGCTCCTATCCATACAACCCTCTTCAACGCAACACTAACGATTCGTTAGACTAAAAGAGCTAATCCCACCAAGGGTAAAAATCAGGCATTGATGATGCTTTCTCCTTAAACTCTGGCTCCCTTTTTTGAAGGAAGGCGCTCACGCCTTCCTTACCGTCAGCAAGGCTACAATAGTAAATCGCCAGCGAATCCACTTTATGAGCTTCACGCGGATGGTCCATCGCTGAGTTGCGGTACATCATCTGCCGCGCCAGCGCGATGGCCACAGGAGATCGGTTAGAGATGAATTTTCGCGCAAGCTTCTCCGCTTCAATCAAAAGGTTTTCTGGTTCGTATACGTTTGAAACCAATCCACCTTGCTTTGCCTCTTCGGCTGATAATATATCGCCGCTGTAAACCCACTCTAACGCTGTAGACATACCAACGATGCGTGGCAGAAACCAGGTTGAGCAAGCCTCCGGTGTGACACCAATCTTTCCGAAGACAAAGCCTATGCGGGCTTTAGTCGATGCTAAGCGAATATCTGCAGCCAGCGTCATGCTCGCCCCTATGCCTACGGCGGCACCATTAAGCGCAACGATAATGGGCTTCTTGCAGTCATACATGCTTAACGTCACCCGACCACCCGAGTCTCTGACTCCATCCACATAGGCTGGCTCATCATAATGACTATCGAGGTCGGCCATTGAGGGGTTGAGGCTCTCATCCAAACCAAACACATTGCCTTGAGCCGAAAGGTCCATGCCGGCACAGAATGCTTTTCCATTGCCGGTCAGGATAATGGCACCCACATCGTCATCCTCACTGGCTGATTCGAACAACTGAACAAGCTCGCGACCCATCTCGATTGTAAAAGCATTGAGCGCCTGCGGTCTGCTTAGCTCGACAATTAGTACACCTTGTTTATTTGTAACGGCAAGATTTTCAAAACTCACTATCGTATTTCCTTCTTAATTAAACGGTTCGGCGTTAGTCTTTGGGTCTACGCATCCAACGACTGGTTTTACTCACATCTTCAAGCGGTTCACCCGCATTTTTCCAACCACCAAAGCCAGATTCTAGGTGAGCAACGTTATTGAAACCCATTTCTTTCAATGCTTTCACTGCAAGCACACTTCGACCACCACCGGCACAGAATACAATCGTGCGGCGATCCTCTTGAAAGTAGTCTCGATAGTAAGGGCTCGCTGGGCTTGCCCAAAATTCCAGCATACCTCTAGAGCAATGCGTGGCGTCGGGTATCGTACCCAATTCAATTAACTCTTGAATCTCTCTAATATCGAGCACAAGCAAGTCCGGGTTAGCTGCCTGCTCAGCCTTTAAATCATCGACCGAAAGATTTTCAATACCTGCCTTAAGTTCCGTTGTCAGTTTAAAAATATCAACTAGTGCCATCTTGTTTACTGCCCCCTTAGTTTATAAATTGCGCGCAAGTCGATGCTGCTGAAACAAACAGACTCCGCCGCTTCGTCATTTTTATCAAACACATTCACTTCCACATCAACAAACTCATGGCCTTTTTTACCGAAGAGATCACGCACTTGCATTTCAACTAGAAGGTCAGTTCCCGCTGGTATCGCTGCATAATTCTGAGAAGTCGTCTCGAGATGAATCCAAGGGTTCATATAAGTGTTTGCAGCCAGGACCCAATTTGATAAACCGAGTATAAAACTCATGTTGGCATAACCACCCTGCGCAGGATCAAGCAGTTGCGGCATATCAGAATGTTCTCTTAGGTATGTCTGCATATTATGCGGACCACCCCAAGAATAGGGCATAGCCAAACATCCTTGCTGCTGAAGCTGACGAATTGTATCCGGCAGCGCCTTCGGCGGCTCAAAGTCTGCTGCCAGAAATGGATCGCCGCGCTTTTTGGGCGCAGCTTTTACGATATTGGGTATAGACACTTCAGCCGTGGCACTAACTATGCCACTGGGTTTGATCAACTTTGCGCTGTACTCAAACTGAGATGTATTTGACACTTCAACATCAAACATTTCTTCATCGTACAAGGGTGAGCTTACGACGACATGAGCGCGCCCAGATTCAAGCCATTTTAGACCCCATGCTGCAACAGCCGGGTGCGTCAAATAGGCTGAGACTGTAACGCCAGGCACCAACCCCCCCTGAAAGCCATACTGCTGTGCCATCTCGTCGCCGTGTATCTGGTTAGCTGAATCCGGTGACTGATTAAATGCTTGCGCTGACCAAGACTGGCATTGTTTCGTTTGCATAATATTGCCTCTTCCTTCGAGCGGTAGAGACTATCATAATGCGCTGAACAGTAATCCCTCGATGCTTTATCAGAGCCGAAAATTGAAATTCGTAATAGACCAACATCATGAATCACACAGTCATACCAACGACGGATGAGCCGTTGATTCTCTACACGTTTCGGCGCTGCCCCTATGCCATGCGAGCGAGAATGGGATTAGCTGCATCAGACTTGAATTTTGAAATCAGAGAAGTGGTACTTCGCGATAAACCCGCGCAGATGCTGACCGCATCCGCCAAAGCCACGGTTCCCGTTTTATTAGCGGGTGACATGGTAATAGATGAAAGCTTGGATATTCTGGTTGGGGCACTCAAGCATAATGACCCTCTGGGTTGGCTAGACTTCTCAGATAATGAACTGGCGCAGATGCAGAGCATCATCAGCCAATGTGACACAGAATTTAAACCGCATCTGGATCACTACAAGTACTCGGACAGATATCCGGAGTTCCCAGAGTCGCACTATCGAAGCTTAGCGCACACGTTTTTAGATGCATTAGATACCCTGCTCAATTCAAACGCACACCTCTTCTCGAACCGACTCAGCTACGCTGACATTGCCGTCTTCCCGTTCATACGGCAATTTGCCAATGTGGATGCAGACTGGTTCAAGACCCAGCCCTATCCAAACCTTCAACGCTGGCTAGCGGCATTACTCGACAGTCATCTATTCAAAGCGATTATGATCAAGTACCCACAATGGCACGTCGATGATGACCCCATCTATTTCGAAACAACTGATACGAGCGTGTTGAACAAACCCATCTAAAGTCCTACGCCCTCAATGCCAGTGCACAGGCATAGGCGCGTCCACCCATTCTTCCTCCAGTCAAAAGCATTATTTGCTTTCAAGATCAGGTAGATATCAGGCAAGGCTTATCGACCGTCGGTGTTTCTGACGGTTTAGAGAGCTTTTCGATTCAAAGAGCTTTCTTGATTCAAGTCAATTCGCATATCGTCTAATTGGCCTAAAATTACGACACTGAAAACGACCTCATGTAGGGACAACACAATGCCTAAGATTCTCGCGGTAATCGATCCAGAACATACTGAACACTTGGCTCTGACACGAATCAAAGAACTGCCTACGGAAGGCTTTGTGTTTCAAATTGAGTTCTTCATGCCAAAAACGTTCTCTGCACAGGATGCCACCGGCTTCACCAAAGAAATGGGTAAGATTGGCGATGCACTCAACCTTCTCGTTAAGCCGCTAATTGATTTAGGCTACAATATCGAAACTCAAATTACCCTGTTCGATCGACTCTACGAGGCAATTATTGAGCGTGCGGAGGCCTGCAATGTAGACTATGTCTTCAAACCTTTACGCCATCACGGCGCGTTATCTCGCTCATTGTTTACACCGACAGACTGGAATTTGGTGCGCATGTGCCCCTGCCTAACGTTATTTATTTCTCAGCAACCTGGCGTAAATAAACTACCGGTTCTGGCTTCGGTTGATGTAGCCAATAACGACAAAGATCACAAGGAACTCAATGAGATCGTCATCAACCAATCAAGAGTGATTGCTGGATTAATTGGCGCTGACGTCCACCTGGCGAATGCCTACGACATGATGACAGGCGCGATTGGCGGGCCGATGCCTGACCCAACGGCCTATCAGATGTTTCAAAGTCGACGTCAGGAGCACGTAAAGGAAGCCGGCGCGATGGCAAAGGCTCACGATATTCCAGAAGCTCAGGTGCATTTATCTGAGGGGCCTGCGGACCGTGTCATTAACAGGTTCGCGGAGAAAATCGGTGCAGGTATCATTGTTGTCGGGACCGTCGCGCACTCGGGTATTGCAGGATTGTTTATCGGCAATACAGCCGAGTCTCTCATTGAAAATTCAGATTGCGACGTTTTTGTCGTTAAGCCGTCCAGCTTCAAGTCGCCTGTTACTGGTAAATCAACAACAAGTACAATCGACCCTAAAGGCTATACAGCAACATAAAAAGTTCTTTGGCAGATATTCGCGTAGTGACAGCAGAAACTTAAACGAGAAACTTTGCAGCCATCCTGCTGCGAAGTCAGTGAGTACTTGAGTCCGCATTTTTATTACCCTACTATTAATCGATGCAACCTTAAAAACGTCAAAAAACAACTGCAAAACCACATTTTATCACCCCTTTAACGTTTCGCGTTTATAGCTGGCTCCCCGGCAAGCATTGGCATCGGTGTCGCGACTCTCTTGATAATCACCTTTCTTCTAACAAGATCCATTGTCGACGACCCAACCAACACCGAGGGAGACTTTAGGCTATCGCTTATCCATATTTTGTTAACCGCTTTTGTGCCATCCGCTTATGCCTATCTACTGTCTGTCACTAAAGAAGTGGCTCACTCGTTAGAGCCAGTGTTCAAGCGCGATGCAAAAAACCAACTTATCTTGTCTGAAATAGGTAAACACAGCGGGTGGAAATTACTACTGCCAGCGTTTATCGGCGTGTTAATAAACCTCTATGCAACAGCGCTGACAACAGTAGGCTCCGATCCTTGGGTCTGGCAAGAGCAGAGCTTCGATGCTATATGGATGCGAATACCTGGGCCTATGTCTTGCGGTTGGATGGGATGCCTTTTTTATGTCTTAGTAGCAGAATCATCACGCTTATCATCATTGTCGAGCGGCATTGCCTCAATCGATCTCTTAGATTTACAACCCTATAAACCGCTTATACGCCAAGGATTGACCAACGTGTTGCTGGTTGTCGGTATAGCTTCAATTGTTTCATTGTTCCTGCTCGAACCAGGCTTTGGCACCCTACTGATTCAGCTTTCAATACTATTCACCCTTTTCGCCTCGATTGGCCTGATGTTGCCATTGAGCGGCATTCGAAAAAAAATTGCGAAGGCTAAGCAGCGAGAACTCAGTTGGTGTAAAGATGCGTTGAAAAGTACGCGAAACCAGATCAAATCGGGTGACGCGGGTAATCATAGCTTCACGGAAGTTGTTGCCTACAAGGCGCTAATTGAGAGCATTCGCAACTGGCCGTTTGATGGCCCGACACTTGCACTTTTTGCGTTGTACCTCTTAATACCCTTGTGCTCTACTTTTGGTGGCGCATTTGTTGAAAGGGGGCTGGATATCTTCGTACCCTAACAGGGTTTTGTAGGCTCCATTAGCATGCTTGCTAAAACAAAGTCCAAGCTCTCGATCGCACTAACGTAGTGCTGGCACCGATGACAAAACAACAAAAAATAAATATCAATCCAATCTCACAGATAGGGTCGCATTAAAAATTATTTAGTGAGCAACCACATGTAGGCTAAATGAGCTTGCCAACACTGAATTTTCAGGCTGGCATTGCTCTGTTGCACCAGAAAGAAGCTGTTTGACAGACAAGTACGACACTCGCGCTAAACGTAATCGATACTGGCAAGTATCGTCATTCAACTTTTATTACAATCAACACGATCGTCCTATCTTTTCTGCGCCCGTCTTTTCAGCTACTATGTTGAACCTTATTAAAAAACGGTTATCTGCAATGCGCACAGCAATAACAATAATCTGCCTCTCCTTTTTGGCGGCGTGCTCTCAGCCCGAATCAAACACCGATACGGGCAATACCGCAGTAAACATGCAAAAACAAATACAGACGCAGTTGCTGAACGCGAAGCCCGGTGACGTCATCACTATTCCCGAAGGTCGATTCGAGATGATGCGGGGACTCTCATTAAAAGTAGATGGCGTAACAATTAAGGGCGCGGGCATGGACAAGACCGTACTCGATTTCAAAAATCAAATCTCAGGCGCCGAAGGTTTGTTGGTTACAGCGAGTGATTTCACCATTGAGGATCTCGCCATCGAAGATGCGAAAGGTGATGCCTTAAAAATAATGGAGGGAAAAAACATTATCGTCCGACGCGTTCGTACGGAATGGACCAATGGCCCAGCCACAGAAAATGGCGCTTACGGTATCTACCCCGTACAAACTGAAAACACACTTATTGATGGCGCAGTCGCTATTGGCGCATCAGATGCAGGCATATACGTTGGTCAATCTCGAAATGTCATTGTTCGTAACAGCCGAGCTGAATATAACGTTGCGGGCATCGAGATTGAAAACACGATTGACGCTGATGTGTATGACAACATCGCAACTAACAATACCGGTGGAGTACTGGTATTCAATATGCCTAACCTGTCTATGGAAGGTAAGAATACACGGGTTTTCAGGAACCAAATTTTCGCTAACAACACACCGAACTTCGCGCCTGCTGGTGGCGCTGTTGCCGGCGTCCCTGCCGGTTCAGGGATCTCAATCAATTCGAATGACGCCATTGAGATCTTCGATAATGACCTTAAGGACAATCAAACAGCACATATCGTTATTTCGAGCGTCTTCTCTACTAACTACAATACACGAGATACCGCGACCGCATTCGACCCATATCCTGAAACGATCTCCATTCATGACAATCGCTACGAAGGTGGCGGTGACAAGCCTGACACTGAGTACCTTCCGCTGCTAAAAACTGCCGCTTTTGGTGAGGATGGTAGCTTTCCAAATGTTATTTGGGATGGCTTTGTAAACAAGGACAAGGTTGTCGATGGCGTGCTTAAACCTGAATACCAGATCTGCATTTACAATGAAGCGTCCAGCGAAGTGTTTAACATTGATGCACCTAATCAATTTGCTTCACCAAAAATTGGCGACACAGAACATCAATGCAAGCATGCACCTTTGCCAGCGATTGAACTCGCACTAGCAGATTAGTTTTGATGAGGGATTTAAGATCAGTTGCCACGCTCTTCTGGGCAACATTCGTTTCGCTTTGCCTGTTGGGCTGCAATCCAACTCAGGTAGCATTTCAAGAGACGGATGCAGAGATACTTTCAACCTGGGGACTTATGCGCTCGGATGGCGAGAATCTCTCGCTGTCAGAAGACGTCATACCGTATCAACTCAACTCAGCCCTTTTTACCGACTATGCCCATAAATTAAGGACCGTCACGCTACCGGAAGGTTTTAAGGCGACAGCCAACGAAGACGGCAGCATCAACTTCCCTGTTGGCACAATCATAAGTAAGACATTTTTCTACCCGAGGTCTGCGGCGCAGCTTTTAAAGACCGACGACAATGGCGCCTATTTTGACTCAGCGATCGGATCACAAGGCGGCTTAGAATTGAGCCGAGTCGCCCTGATCGAAACGCGTCTGTTAGTTCATCGTCAAAACGGCTGGGTCGCCTTGCCCTACGTATGGAATGAAGCCCAAACCGAGGCGACGCTAGAAATTACGGGGGACGCAAAATCGCTGAGCATCAAAGACGAAGTTCGGCGATATGACTTCACCTATATTGTTCCTGATAAAAACCAGTGTGCGGGCTGCCACGCGACGAATGCAACGAGCCGCGAAATCGGTCCAATCGGTCCACGTATCCATAACCTAAACCGAACCTATGACTACCAAAGCACAGCGATTAACCAACTCGACTACTGGCGTGACATCGGAATGCTCGCGCTGGATACACCGCCTGAAGAGCTGCCAGCGATGGTCAATTGGGCGGATGCCAGCCTTGATGTCGAATCACGAGCTCGAGCATACCTAGATGTGAATTGTGGTCATTGTCACAATGAAAAAGGATCTGCAGATACCTCTGGATTGTTTCTTGATTCGAAAACCGATAATCAAACACGATTGGGCGTTTGCAAGTTACCGATCGCTGCAGGGCAGGGTACCGGTGGAAATAAATTCTCAATCGTTCCAGGCAAACCGGCTGACTCCATATTAGTTTATCGTATGAAGTCGGTAGACCCCGGCGCAATGATGCCAGAGTTAGGACGCAGCCTTGCTCATTCAGAGGGTATAGGTCTAATCGAAGACTGGGTTGCTTCACTAGCCGGCGAATGTGACTAAACTACCTCGGTGCTGCGTTTATGCCGAATGGACATCAGTGCAAAAAACACCACGCTGTGTTCGGGTTCATTGATCCAACATGCCCTAATTTAGGTATATAATAGCAGTCAACAAGCCGCTAACTAGCGTCGTGTCCATAATTCGCGGACATCAACAGGTTAGCCAACATACCGGATTTAGCTGGACAGTTTTAATGGAAGTCGCTCTCTTTCCCATCCCAGATGTCGTCACCTTTCCAGGTACCGTCGTACCCTTGCATGTCTTTGAGCCCCGTTATCGGCAGATGGTCAACGACGCCGTTGAGCGAAACATGATGATTGGCGTTTGCCATACGAGAAAACAGATTCGCGCGGCCAAAACCAACATGACCCAGGCTGAAGCTCTCAGCACAAACCAGGCCACCTACCTCCCTCAAACTGTGTTCTCGGCAGGTTATTGTCAGATCACCGACACGTCGCAAGATGGTCGAATCTTTGCAAATATCCTTATGGAACAACGATTTCAGCTAGGGGATGAAATACAAACCCTGCCCTATAGAATCAACAACGCCACCGCCTACAATGACAAAACCGAAGCAGAACTGGAACTCGAACAGGCACCTGACACGCCCGGCTTTGCCTATAACGCTTTACAGGCACTTATAACCGAACGGTTGCTGTTGATTATAGGCGACCAAAATCCTGGACTCGTTGCGATTTTGAACCATAAAGACTGGAGCCAACTCACACCGGAGACTTTCTCGTTCAGGATCTTTCAGTTCCTCCATCTCGACGCTGATGTTATGCAAGACATTCTCGAGATGCGCCAACCTGGGGAAAGACTAACTTATCTCGCCAACGCTCTAACGCCAGAATAAAGGGGCTCATTACTTCGCCAACAAAATGGCGCAGCCGCAGGCATGCTAAAAGTCAAAAGCGATCGATGCACTCGGCCCTTGATGGTTAAATTCAACCGACCCTAAGAAGTCACTGTTGGTCGAATCAAGCTTTGCGGAGTAATAAGAGTAACCAAGACCCAGGCCAACCCCCCCAGCTGATACATGGCCTCGACACGCATATAGTTAAGAGAGCCATCATAGCGATCAAAATCTAGACGAAAGAACTGACCTTCGGCATTGATCTTTAATCTCGAACTAAGACTCACTGACCCGTAAGCACCGATTGTCGGCAGCACGGGGTCGGGTCTATTGGACTCCACTTCGCCAGTAATCGTCGAAAATATTTTCGTCTCAAGTCCCGTTCGATGTATGCCTGCGGTAATACCCAGTTCTTTTTGCTCATCACGAAGTAAGGAATAGCCATAGCTTATCCTCATTGTCTGAGAGTCATTGGCCGAATCAATCGTCGTCGCAGCGGGTATAAATTGATCGCCGACCGAAATGTCAGATGCTGTCGTCACTGAGCCTGATCGCTCTACGGACGAGTAACTGAACTCCAACCGATGAAACCCACCAAAGCGATACAGCACGTCGAGCTGCCCGACGGTTTCTTTATTTGATAAACCGAGCACGTCTTCAACGTCGATTATAGTGCCGGGGGCTGTTGGCGATGCATCGCGGACGATTTTTGTGTTGAGCTCATCGCGCAGGGCAGTATATTTAATTCGAAAATTCGATGAGCCCGAATATCGCTCACTACCATCACGAGGCTTGAAAACATCAGCATTGTAGGCAAGGCCAACACTTGCGTTCCAACCTTGATTCGAATCAATCAACGGACTGTTTTTGATATCATCATCCAAAAACAACCAGCCAACGCGGCCGTTGATTAACCAATGCTCAGACAGTACATACCCCCATGAAAACTTAAGCTCAGTATTGACGACCGAACCCGGCTCGTAGACCGGCCAATCTAACGCAGACTCGACGGGTCTAACACCAAAATAGTAATTACTGTAATCATCCGACATATAGTCAAATTGAACAGCAGCTGTCATATAACCGCGCTCAAATTGCTTAGGATAGGAAAATTCCAGCTGACCAACATATCCGTCATGTCGGTCTGAGACTTCGAAATAGGGCTTAAAGGAAATCTGTATCGGCCAAGCCCGGTAGTTTACCATCGGCGCCATTTCCAACGCCCAACGTCGCTGATCAACACCGAGCAACTCATCACTATCAAAAAACCCAAGCGTTTGAATACGCCCAACAGCACCAAACGTCCAATCGCCACGGACAAATCGAAACCCTACATCACCTTCGCCAACCACCAACCAATCATCAGTCAGCTTTGATTCTTGCATTGTCGTTAGAAACGGATAGAGAATTATCGAGTCTTCTGCGCCTTTGTATATATTGGCGGAGCTGCTTAAACTAAAACCTAAGGCGTAATTGTTTAGATCGTAATCACGCGCCTTATCTAAAAGATTCGCTGCCGCCGCATTGGAAGAAAAGTACACGACCGACAATAACAACGCGACGTGAATATACTGTTTCATTTATCAACTATCCCTATGAAATTTCCCGACTCAGACCAAGTGTTACATCCCATAGACTTTCAGCAAAGTTATTGCTGCAAGTCTTATAGCATTGCTAGCGTACTTTTGACCACGTCAAAACCTTGAAGAAAAGATTCTCCATCCCTAACCAAGCATTGATATACTCAACGGTCTGCAGGTAACCAAAGATATTCACAAACGTGAACGAAAAAAACTCATCAAGCGCTGAACTGATCAAGCCGAACCGTTTAGCGGATATGGAGCTCGTCGGCTATCTGCGCCGATGGAGTATGAAAAAACGCTCGAAACAAGCTAACCAGTATCTACACAATATTCTGGCCGCCGATGAACCCATACTGCATGATCATCCATGGGACTTCCGATCCATGATACTTATGGGAGGATACGTCGAGGTCACTCCTCAGGGTGAGTTTCATCGTCAGGCTGGAGATGTATACAACAAAAAAGCGACTGACCTACACTACATACGTCATGTTGAACCCAACACCTGGACAATGATTTTCACCGAAGAGACTGTAAGAAATTGGGGATTTATGCTGGATGGCAAATGGATTGATCACGAGGATTTTCCAGGCCGCCCCCTCGAAGTCATATTTAGAAATGGCTACAGCGACTAACTCTTCTAAACCCAACCTTGCTGCGAAAAAATTAGAAAAATTATTTACACGACCAATCGTCACGCTAACGAAGAAAAGATAAGCCAGACCTTTGATCTGTTTTTATACTGCCGTTAAAGGGCAGTTTGTATTGATAAACAAGGTCCATATCCCTACTGCCATCCAAAACATCAAGACCAAATCTAACATCCTGCGGGTTCTCGTAGACCAGCGTGCCGAACATTCGATCCCAAATGGAGAGAATGTTACCGAAATTGGAATCCGTCCAAGGACGTTCGATGTGATGATGAAACTTATGCATATCCGGCGTAACGATAATATAACTGAGGATCCGATCTAACTTACCTAAACGAATATTTGCATGGGTAAAGTAAGCAAAGAAAATGGTAATCATGCGATAACCAAGATAGTACTCAATGGGTATACCGAAGATGAGCATGGCGAAAAGAGCGGCGATTTCTCGCGTGAGATAGTCACCTGGATGATGTCGAGTTCCAGTGGTTGCATCTACATGAGTATCGCTGTGATGCACCATGTGAAGTCGCCACATCCACTTAACCTTATGCAGTAAAAAGTGCACGCCATATTGCGCAATGACATCGAGCAGCACAATCCCGGCCAAAAAATGCAACCAAACGGGCAGGTTTAAACTGTACAACAGGCCAATACGTTGCTCACCTGCCCAAGCAATGACACTGACGGTCAGTAGTGCAAAGACGATCCCGGTTATGCCACTCGTGAGGAGAAATACAACGTTCACGCCAATATGCTTTATTTTTTTGTAGTTGAAAATGTAAGCAGGTGAGGCGAACTCAAAGACCCAACTGACAGACAGGCAAACCGCTGCCCAAGCCACCTTGTCCCAATCTGGCATTGTTGCACAGTATTCAACAAACGATACCAGCAGCATTTCCACTAAGCTCTCCTAGACTTTTCATTGTCATTCGCCGATCTTAAACTCGGCTTTTAAACCTCACCTGTACGATGCAAAATCACATCGCACCAGGTTAGATAACAGGCGACATACCACCGTCAACGTTGATTGCCGTACCTGTGATATAGCTACCGCGAGCGGAACAGATGAACGCAATCACATCACCCGCTTCAGCGGCTTCACCAACCCGCCCCATCGGCACCATGGTACCCATCTTGTCATATTGGTCATCAAGGCTGTGACTTGCGCCCTTATCCTTTGCTGATTCCCAGCGCCGAATATGCTGCCGACTCTTCAGCAAGCCAACACAAACCGTGTTGACGCGCACACCCTCGGCTGCGAATTCTTGAGACCAGGTTTTCGTCAGTGAAATACCCGCCGCTCGGGACAATGAGGTTGGCTGACTACCCGGACCTGGCGTCTTGCCACCCGGGGTTGTCGTGTTGCAGATCGCACCTTTGCTCCGCTTCAAATAAGGCAAGGCATGGCGTGTACAATAAATTGCGCCCATCACTTTTAGCGTGAAATCCTCTTCGACCATATCGTTGGTCATATCCTCAAAGTTCGCGAAAGAAGACGTGCCCGCATTATTGATAAGAATGTCGATGCCACCCCACTTCGAGGCAACCTTTGCCACCATGGCTTTGACCGCCTCTTCACTGCGCACATCGGCGGCGATACCCATCACCTCATTGCCCGTTTGGGCCCATATTTCCTTGGCTGTGACGTCGAGTGCCGACTGGGTACGCGATACAATCGCGACAAATGCACCTTCAGCAGACAGACGTTCTGCTGCAGCCCGTCCTATACCATCACTTCCACCCGTAATAATTGCCACCTTACCTTCTACACCAAGATCCATCGCTTTATCCCTTACATAAATTCAACAAGACACCAGCGTTGTACTATCACAGCTGATCTATCACAGACTGCTATATCTAAAGCTATGGCATCACAATATTGAGCATCATATTAACAGCACAAACTTGATAAGCTAGGCAATACGGCTCACCTGTAACAACAGCAAGGTGACTAACCAATGGTAAATCAACTCGGCCTTACAGGAATCAAAATATGAGTTTATTCAACGACAATCATAGAGACCTGCAGGATGCTTTCGATTCCCGCGCTTTAGCTGACCGTCTAGAACAAATGATTGTGCTCACATCGATCAATGAAACGGATGCAGCATTCATAGAATCCAGACAATTCTTTTTCCTAAGCTCCGTTGACCATGAAGGTCAACCAACCGTTTCCTTCAAGGGAGGCGCCACAGGATTTGTGAAAGTCATAGATGAAACCACCATTGCCTTTCCGAGCTACGACGGCAATGGCATGTATTATTCACTCGGCAATATACGTGGCGATGACAAGATAGGTATACTTTTTCTCGATTTCGAAAAGCCTCATCGTATTCGCTTTCACGGCAAGGCATCGGTTGATGCTAACGATCCACTTCTGGCTGAGTACCCGGAAGCTCAGCTCATCGTTCGAGTTTCGCTGACAAAAATGTGGGTGAACTGTCCACGCTATATACCCATTCTCACTAAACAAGCGGATTCAAAATTTGTTCCAGACGAAGCCAAATCGACCCCGCTACCCGCATGGAAGCGCATTGATGCCATGCAAGATGTTCTACCCAAGAATGACCAAGCGCTTGTCGCCAATGGACCCGGTGTAATCAAAGCTGAAGATTATCCAGATGCGCTAGAAGACGATAAAGCGCCAAGCTGATATTAACGTTAGGTTTACAGGTTTTAGCGGCAACAATACGAAAACTGTACAAGAACAATACGAGAGTGAGACGAACATGAATATTTATGATTTTGCGGTAGGACAAACAAACCCAGAAACGTTTCCTGTAGAAGCATTTAAACAAGCCAGTATTCGAGCGATCGAGAATGAACACGAGATGTTTAATAAGTACCACGGCTCACTTGGCCATACCCGCCTGCGCGAACTGATGGCCGAAAGAGAATCTAAGCGCGAAGGCGTACCTGTAGATGTAAATCAACTCGCTATCACGAACGGCTCCATGCAATCGGTCACGCTTGTCGGCCAAGCGTTAATGGATGGCAATGATGACATCGTCATCACTGAAGAATTTACCTATAGCGGCACCATCGCTGCCTACAAAGGAATCGGACTCAACATGATCGGCATCCAAATGGATGAGTACGGCATGCGGATGGATTGCCTCGAATCAAAACTGGCCGAGCTAAAACAACAGGGTCGCAAGCCAAAATTCATTTATAGCCTGACCACATACCAAAACCCGACTGGCGCAAATATGCCGCTAGATCGCAAAAAGGAATTAATCGATATCTCGACACGCTATGACATCCCCCTAGTCGAAGACAACTGCTACGGCGATGTTCATTTCGAAGGCGATAAAGTACCTTGTGCCTTCGCGCTCGATGACAGTCCGAACCAAATCTACATCGGCTCTCTATCTAAAATCCTCGCGCCAGGGGTACGACTGGGTTACCTATTGGCACGCGAGCCAATGCTCAACAAGATCGTTAGCAAAAGATTCGACGCCGGCAGCAATTACTTCGCCTCTGCCGTGGTTGCAGAATTTTATCGCGACGGCATCGAGGCGCATTGCGATGTAACCAATCCTGTCTTAAAACACAAACGAGACCTCCTTGTTGCAGGTCTCGAGAATACGCTCGCCGATATTTGTGTCTGGTCCGTACCGGTTGGAGGCTTGTTTTTATGGCTACGAATGCCGGATGATGTCGACATCAAAAAGCTGACAAAAATCGCCAACGAGAACAATTTCTATTTTGCTAACGGCAAAGGATTTCATGTCGACTACAAAGATGTGCCTTACATCAGACTCGCCTTTGGGCATGTCCAAGATCATTTAATTGAAGAAGGCATTCCGGTACTCGCTGACGCTATTAAACAAGCAAGAACGAGCAACGAAAATCGCGCTTTTGACAGTCTTTATTAGTTTAAAATAGGCAACAACTAAGTAGTGTCGTGCCACTGCCGCCTCAGGGCATAGGCACGTCATTTATATACATAGGCACCTGATAGCCCATTTGCACCGCCGGGCGTGTCGCAATATCGCAGTACCAGCGCTTCACGTTCGGATACGCGTCAAGATCAATGGTTTGCCATTCAAATCGTGATATCCACGGCCAAACCGCAATATCAGCAATAGAATATTCATCCACGATATAGGCCTTGTCCTCCAATCGCTTATCCAACACGCCATAGAGCCTATGCGTCTCTTTCAAATAACGTTCTTCAGCGTACGGGCTCTTACCTTGATTGTATTTCAAGAAGTGATGCGTTTGTCCCAACATCGGACCCAACCCACCCATTTGCCACATCAACCACTCCATAACGTGCCAGTAACTATTCGGCTGCACTATGCTTTGCGCAGCCTCAGAGGCTGATAGCTTCGGTAATAGCCGGCCAGCTTTTGTGGCTAAATAGAGCATGATCGCGCCCGACTCCATCAGCGCGAGGTCTCCGTCAATGATTGCAGGTATGCGGTTATTAGGCGATATCGCCAGAAACTCCGGTTTAAATTGATCGCCCTTTCCGATATCAACTGCATGAACCTGATAATCCAGCCCTAATTCCTCTAATAGGATCGACACCTTTCGACCATTCGGTGTCGCCCATGTGTAGAGATCAATCATTGTGTCTACTCCACTATTTCAATTATCGATTTAGACGATTACTTAGACTTAAGCATAACGAACAACTTATCGAACAACTTAAAGACCTGCCTAACAAGTTTCAGACTTTTTAGGCCTCGAACACACCGGACCAAACGACGAGTGTATCGGTTTGACGCCAACTAAAACAAATGCACTCGGTCCTCATTTGCTGTAAGGTGCGCCCTCTTTCTTACCCCCTAATCAGGTTTCTATGTCCTTTGATTCACTCGGGTTGTCAAAACCCATTCTGCAAGCCTTATCAGACCATGGCTACGACTCTCCGACACCTATTCAAGCACAAGCGATTCCCGCTGTACTTGCAGGCCAAGACGTTATGGCTGCGGCGCAAACTGGCACAGGTAAAACCGCTGGTTTCACACTGCCAATATTAGAAAAATTGTCTACCGGCGAAAAGGCGAAACCCAATAGGGCCCGCGTCCTAGTACTGACGCCTACCCGAGAGCTGGCAGCACAGGTTAACGAAAGCATTCAAACCTACGGCAAACACCTCGACCTGAATTCAACCGTCGTATTTGGTGGTGTGAAAATCAACCCGCAAATGACCCAACTGCGTCGTGGCGTCGATATTCTCGTTGCTACCCCTGGCCGACTATTGGATCTGCACAACCAGAAAGCGATCAAATTTGATGATATCGAAGTGTTAGTTCTGGATGAGGCCGACCGTATGCTCGATATGGGCTTCATTCACGATATCCGCAAGATCATTGCCTTGTTACCCGCTCAGCGACAGAACCTGATGTTCTCAGCCACCTTTTCTGACGAGATACGCACACTTGCGAAAACAATCGTCAATGACCCAATTGAAATATCAGTAACACCACGTAACTCAACGGTTGATACGGTCAAACAATCGCTGGTACCTGTCGACAAGAAAAACAAAACAGCACTGTTGATTCATATGATCAAGGAACATGGCTGGAATCAGGTGCTTGTCTTCAGTCGCACAAAGCATGGCGCGAACAAGTTAGCGACCCAATTGGGCAAACATAACATCGGTGCGGTTGCCATTCATGGTAACAAAAGCCAAGGGGCTAGAACCCGTGCACTTGCTAGCTTCAAAGCAGGTAGCGTGCATGTCCTTGTGGCAACGGATATTGCAGCCCGCGGCATCGACATTGATCAATTACCTTACGTGGTTAATTTTGATCTTCCAAACGTACCGGAAGATTACGTGCATCGTATTGGTCGTACAGGTCGAGCCGGTTCAACCGGTGAGGCGATTAGTCTGGTTTCCGCAGATGAGCACAAACAATTGTGTGACATCGAGAACTTAATTCAAAAACATGTGCCAAGAGAATATGAGCCCGGTTTTGAACCAGATCACGAGCTGCCTAACTCGCGTCCTATAAGAGATTCGAAACCGAAGCGTGCGAAGAAGCCAAAGTCCCAACCAACAGGGCAATCGTCTGGAAATTCTTCGTCTCGGAATTCCAGCCAACGATCCGGCAATCGATCAGGCAATCGATCCGACAGCGGAAACTCGAGTAGTAATGGCAACCAGCGCAGACACAGCCCCAATAGGTCGGGCAACCGCTCTAGCTCAGGGAATTCAGGTAATTCATAAAGCCCGAAACCAAAGTACATGAACGCACCCATTAAGAAAATCGCCATTTTTGTCGATGTTCAGAACATCTACTATACCTGTAGGGACCGGTATTCACGCCAGTTCAACTACAAGGCATTGATGGAAAAGATTAGATCGCAGGGTGTCGTGGTCCATGCGTTAGCCTACGCAATCCATCGAGGCGACGAGCGACAACTGAAGTTTCAAAATGCGCTCAAGCATATTGGCTTCACTGTAAAACTAAAACCTTATATTCAACGCAGTGACGGCTCCGCAAAGGGTGATTGGGACGTTGGAATTTGTATCGATGTCCTTGATATCGCCGAGAATGTTGATGAAATTGTACTGCTTTCAGGCGATGGCGACTTCGACCTGTTGCTTGAAAAAATAAAACGCGACAAAGGCGTCACCGCAACCGTCTATGGCGTGGAAGGATTAACGTCGAAAAGCCTGATCGACTCAAGTACTCACTATATCGCTATAGATGAAGAATTTCTTTTGTAGCATTAAAAGTAGTACTAGATGTAGTACTAACTGTCGTATTAGCCCCAACGTTAACGCCGCTCTTCTTATCGTCATCACTGAACTTAAACGTCATTGCCCTAATCAGAAAACCGACGACCAAAAAATTCGATTAGTCGTCGGCTGTTTTTTCTCAGCTCTAAATCTCATGTATAGCTACGACGAAAATTCTAATCCGTCAAAGTCACCCGCTTCCCGCCACTTCTCTAGCAAGTCCCAAAAAGCTATCGAACCACCACTATAAAACGCACCATAGCGAAGCTTCGGATTGGGCTTGCCTTCGTTATTATAATACCCGGGCGTACAACCTTCACCGCCGATTTGCATCGCCGGACCTTCGCCGCTAATGATACCTTCAACCCAGGCCGCCTCTGCGGATTCGCTTGCCTCAACCTTAATTAAGTCGTTTGCCTTCATATGAGAAACAATGTGAGCAAGGTGGACAGCAACCTCATTCAACAAATGCGGATAATTTGCAGAAAAGCCACCTTGCTGAGCGCTCATCAGGAAGCAGTTGGGAAAACCATTCGATTGCATGCCATGGAAAGTCTTCATGCCGTCCTGCCATTTGTCGGACAATTTTTGTCCCTGCTTACCAACAATGTCATAGCCGGCACGGCGAGTGTAATCGGTACCTACTTCGAAACCCGTACCGAAGATAATGCAATCGACTTCGTATTCCTTACCATCAACAACAACACCTTTTTCAGTTATACGATCAACACCTTGGCCATTCGTATCAATCAACTCAACGCTGGGCCGATTAAACGTCGGCAAATAGTCATCATGGAAACAGGGCCGTTTGCAAAACATCGCGTAGTAAGGCTTTAGCTCTTCCGCGGTATTAGGGTCATTCACAAGCTCTTCTGCTCGCGCTCGAATCTCGTTCATTTTCTCAAAGTTTGCGAGCTCAACGATCTCGGGAAGTGAACGACCGGTCCCGTCACCAGCCTCACCTTTGCGAAACATTTCTAACATTTTACCAATCAAATCGGTCCAGCCATCGTTAACTAGATCCTCGGCCTGTGGTACACCAGAGACAAGCGCATTAAAGTTTTCCATTCGCTCTTTCTGCCAGCCGGGTTTCAAGGAAGCGGCCCACTTCTCGTCTGTCGGCGAATTACCGCGAACATCAACGCCTGACGGCGTTCGTTGGAAGACATAAAGTTGTTTGGCCATTTCACCAACATGAGGTACGCATTGAACAGAAGTAGCGCCGGTACCAATAATGGCAACCCGCTTATCCTTCAACTTGGTTAAACCGCCTTCAGGAGAGCCACCGGTATAATCATAATCCCAGCGACTGGTATGAAACGTGTGCCCATTATAAGTGTCTATGCCGGGGATTCCAGGCAACTTAGGACGGTCCAGAGGGCCGTTTGCCATCGCAACAAACCGAGCTCGCACCTTATCGCCTTTGTTGGTTTCGACAGTCCATCTCGCGGTATCTTCGTCCCATTGCATGTTGGTGACCTGAGTCTGAAACAAAGTTTTTTCGTATAGGTCGTAGTGTTTACCGATAGCTGAACTATGGGCGAGTATCTCCGGGGCGTGAGAATACTTCTCCTTTGGCACGTAGTTCAGTTCTTCAAGTAGGGGCAAATAGACATAGGCTTCAATATCACATTGAGCGCCCGGGTACCGGTTCCAATACCAAGTGCCACCGAAGTCGCCACCTTTCTCAACGATTCTGACATCCTTAATACCCGCTTCCTTCAGTCTTGCACCGGCTAACAGGCCACCAAAGCCGCCACCGATCACCAACACATCCACTTCATCTGAAACGGGATCGCGTTTTATCGGCGCGACGTAAGGATCATCAAGATAGCGAGAAAAATCGTCTTTAACTTCTATGTATTGCTCGTTGCCATCTTCGCGTAGTCTTTTTTCTCTTTCTAGCCGATATTTTTCGCGAAGTGCTACCGGGTCAAAATCCAGGTCATCGTAGTTTTCCTGCGTACTCATAGAGACTCCTATCGTTACTTTTTCTGTTGAAATTTGTAGGGTTCAGTTCTCTCAACGAGCTGAAATACTAAAGCATAGCGACATCGATAGGGAAGACCCAGATTTTGTTAAAACACAGTAACCCTGTCATCACTATTGGGTGCCAATCCAAACCGTCTTCGCTTCACTATAACATTTGCCTGCGCGATCAAAGATCGCCGATCCTGCAAAGTGCTTCTTGCCTTGCACTTCGATCGTCCAAGCAACGACCATTAGTGTCTCTCCAGCCACTGGCCGTTCATGCACCCGCGCGCTAATCCTGCCTAGCAAGCCGGTTCGGATGTCATCCGCCAGGAAAGCAAACTGACTCGGACAATCCATTGCCGTCCATAGGTATTCAATCGGTATACAACCACTTTCATCCGCCCAGGCACGTTTTGTAGGCCAAATTGCGGCAACCATGGTGTTTGGATTAGCGTTCGACGGCTCTCCAACAACGCTGCTTGCAACGGGTGCGGCATAAACACCCAAACCATCCTCATGTTCAACGCCGCAACAAAAACAGATGGGATGAAAGCCCTGACGACCGACTAATAGGTCATTTAGATCTTTACCAAAAGAAAATGAGTCAGGCGCCGCCGCCTCAACGAGGCTCCAATCTGGCGGGCTTGGCAACTGCATTTCAAAGTCATCTTCGCGCACCTCGGCTATGAGGGTTTCTCCCTGCACAATGTTTGCACTGGTGTCGGTGTGATAGATCACTTGTAATGGCTGATCCAAGGGAATTGGCGATCTGAGTGTTACCTCTATGTTGCCACTACCTGCTGCATCGATCACTGTCGAGAACAGCCCACCGACATAACCACCATTGCCAGAGACTGGAGGCCCTCTAAATTTTTCTTCAACTATGAGACTATTAATACGCTTCGCTAACAAAATTCACTCACCCAAAAAAAATGGGAAGATTAACACAGTCTCAAAAATGGGTTAGCAGGCGCATAATCAAAAGCCCTCGCCGACAATGCGACAGGGCTGTCGGTCGGTTTTTTCAGTGAAGATGACTGTCGGTCTACGCGAGTGATTAGCCGTGCAGCGTCGCCAGTATTGGCAGGTAGTTTGAGGCGTGCATCAGAATAACCGCGCAGGATGCTGGTTTGCTGCCCAAGCAGCCGCGCCGCGGGGCATATGGCAGACCCTCCTATCGCGGGGCTGAGCCGGCGCAACGAGAAGTTAGGAAAAGGTAACCCGTCGCCTACCGCTGTTTAACACAAGGTTGCCCTAAACAGCTTGCGATTATCTACTCATCTCTCAATTGGGAGATAAATGTATCGGACTCTTTTATCGCAGATTGCATCGCATCGAGAAGTCTTGAAACGTCTTGATTAACATTCCCCAACTCGCCCTTCAATGACGCTATCGCACGCGCGTTGAGATTGTGTTTGAGATATAACACATTGTCCTTCAGGCTTGCTAGAACTGGGTCGATGGTTTTCTCAGCTTTTCGCATGGACGTAATCAATCGCTCATACTGGCGCCGAGTCTGTTGCAATTTACGCTCACTATCACGACGCAAGCTTGCACTAGAATACTCTGACAGTTCTGCTTTCCATTCATCGAACAGCGCATCTGACACATCTTCAACAGCGTCTATACGTTCGCTTATATTTTCAGCAACGGCGACACTATCCTCGTATTCATCATTGAGCTGATCATAGATATCAGAAAGATCGCCACCATCGAACTCGATCACAGACCGAAACTGTTCAAGCGCATCTTTGAACTGCTCCTGCCCCTCTTGCTGTGCAACTTGCGCCGCTTCAATGCGATCAATCATTATCTCACGCTTGTGAACGCCAACCTGCTCCATTGCGCTGTAGTAAGCACTTTCACAGCCAGCGACTAGCAACAGGGACAAACCGAGAACAAAATATTTCATTAGCCTTCCCTGTCCAACGCATCGACGATCCTATCGGTACGCTTATCAGCGAGATGAGAGTGCACAACAAAAATCGCGTGAATGACACCGGGCACGAAAAAACACAAAGTGAGAATAATATTAATAATGCCTTGGATCGGCTTGCCACAAAGGAACACAGCCACCGGGGGCAACAAAATAGCTAGTAGGTATCGCATTAGGCGTTCTCCGTATAGGTTTTTGTTTTTCAGCCCCTAAAGCTGGGAATACTCCCAAGCATTAAAAGCTAACGGCTTACTAACGACAGCATGGCATAAAACAGTCATTGCTTGAAAGCTGTGCCTAGGCATTTTGTCTCAGCGGTCGTTCGGAGCAACGCTTCACATCCCTTCGATACGATCCATATATTTTTGTGCGCTAATCCATAGTAATTCAACCTCGGATTCGATACATTCCGGCCCGACGTTAGAACTGTCCCAAAGCACCAACTGACTCTTTCCTTCCTCCAGGATGTAACTTTATGAATTCTGTTTCGCAGCGCATTGCTGAAGAACTTGCCGTCAACGAACGACAGGTCAAAGCCGCCATCACATTACTGGATGATGGCTCCACCGTACCCTTCATTGCTCGCTATAGAAAAGAAGTTACCGAAGGACTCGATGATACCCAACTGCGGAACTTAGAAGAAAGGCTCAGATACTTACGGGAATTGGATGATCGCCGTGTCGCCGTGCTGAAAAGCATTGATGAACAGGGCAAGATGACTGACCCGCTAAAAGCTTCAATTATGGCAGCGGACACCAAGACTCGCCTGGAAGACCTGTATCTACCTTATAAACAAAAACGCCGCACCAAAGCCCAGATAGCCCGCGAAGCCGGTTTGGAGCCACTCGCCATGGCCTTACTGGGCGATGCTAACCTTGACCCAATCGTCGCCGCTGCTGGCTATATCTGCAAGGATGTTGAAGATACCAAGGCGGCATTGGACGGTGCTCGACAAATACTCATGGAAACCTTCGCTGAGGATGCCGATCTTCTCGCTGCGCTGCGGGACTATCTAAAATCACATGCGGTCATTGACTCCAAGGTTGCTGCGGGTAAAGAGCAAGAAGGGGCGAAGTTTTCTGACTATTTTGAATACACTGAAGAACTATCCAAGATCCCGTCCCATAGAGCTTTGGCTCTCTTCCGCGGTCGAAACGAATCCATTCTTCAGGTTAGCCTGAAAATCGCTGGTGAAGAGGAGCTCGAAACACACCCTTGCGAAGGCATTATTGCACGTAAATTTAATCTCGAAAATCTAGGCCGTGCAGGCGATCCTTGGATGCAAGAAACGGTTCGCTGGGCGTGGAAGGTGAAAATTTTTACACACCTTGATCTCGAATTAAAAATGGATCTTAAAAGTGGCGCTGAACTTGAAGCAATCAAAGTCTTCGCGACCAACCTTGGAGACTTATTGCTGGCCGCACCGGCGGGTCCGAAAGTTACACTAGGACTGGACCCCGGACTACGAACGGGCACTAAAATCGCCGTCGTTGATGAAACCGGAAAGTTAGTCGATACAGCGACCATCTACCCCCACGCACCTCAGCATCAATGGGACCAATCAATCGCCGTGTTGGCAGCAATGTGCGCGAAAAATAAAGTTCGACTAATCAGCATTGGAAACGGCACTGCATCGAGAGAGACCGATAAGCTCGCAAAAGAACTGGCCAGTAAATATCCCGAACTGGGAACCACAGCACTCGTTGTCTCGGAGGCGGGCGCCTCTGTTTATTCCGCTTCAGAATTAGCAGCCAATGAGTTCCCTGATCTAGACGTCACCATTCGCGGCGCCGTCTCGATCGCGCGCAGGTTACAAGACCCGTTATCAGAACTGGTGAAAATTGAACCAAAATCAATCGGCGTTGGCCAATACCAACACGATGTCAGCCAGACACAACTGTCACGGTCGCTTGACGCTGTTGTCGAAGATTGCGTAAACGCCGTTGGGGTTGATTTGAACATGGCGTCGGTGCCACTGTTATCTCAAGTATCAGGCCTATCGAAAGTCATGGCGGAGAATATCGTCGCCTACCGCGACGAACATGGTCCCTACACGAACCGTAAGAAAGTTTTGAACGTACCTCGGCTTGGCCCGAAAGCCTATGAGCAGGCCGCTGGTTTTCTCAGAATTCGAAATGGTGACAATCCGCTGGATCAATCAGCGGTTCACCCTGAAACTTACCCTGTTGTCGAAAAAATCCTTAAAAAATGTGATCGGAAAATTGCCAGTATTATGGGCGATTCAAGCTTTGTAAAAAGCCTCAACGCCGCTGATTTTGCCGACGAGCAGTTTGGCCTAATCACCGTCAATGACATTTTGACCGAACTGGAAAAACCAGGGCGAGACCCGCGACCGGAGTTCAAGACCGCATCATTCATTGACGGCGTTGAAGACATTAAGGACCTAAAAGACGATATGATTCTTGAAGGTGTTGTCACTAATGTTGCCAATTTCGGCGCCTTCGTTGATGTTGGCGTCCATCAAGACGGACTCGTTCACATCTCTGCACTATCCAATACATTCGTTAAGGACCCACGCACAATTGTTAAGGTCGGTGACGTCGTCAAAGTAAAAGTCATGCAGGTGGATGTTCAGCGTCGCCGCATTGGCTTAACAATGCGACTCGAGGACGAGGCGAAGGATCAGGGCATGGACATAAAAAGAGACAAACCCACTAAGGGACAATCTCGAAAACAAAACAATGGTAGTGGCAACCCAAAAGCAGGCCGCAACAATGGCTCAAATAACGGCGGCGGCAGGCCCGTCAACTCTGCGATGGCAGACGCCTTGGCTAAAGCACGAAAGAAGTAGTGCAGTAACTATATAAGTAAGGACCTAGCTAGGTACCCGTGCGACAACTTTCACTTCGACGTGCGCATTGGGTACCGCCAGCTCTGTAATACCGATAGCCGTCCATGCGGGCCAAGGCTCATCGAGGTATTCGTCTCGTACCGCGGAGAAAGCGCCAATATGATCCTGCAGGCCGACGTGATAAGTCGTGTACTCGACAATATCAGCGTAGCTCGCGCCGGCTTCTTTTAGGACTGCGCCAACCTTCTTCCAAGCGGCGTGAAACTCCTGCTCAAGCGATTCAGGCACTTTACCTTTGGCATCCATACCAATGACACCGGAGCAATACACAAAACCATTCGTCTTCATAGCTTCTGAAAAATGCATTCTGTCGTAAGCGAACTGCCCACCTTCGCTAACAATACTTTCAATATTTTCAGTGTTCATAACGACTCCATTATGGGGTTTGTTTTTTTATTGTGAGAAAACCATAGACCGCCAAAAATCGACTAAACCTGAGATAATAACGGCAACTCGGTTGTGTTCTTTATTTCAGTGACAGCAATATGAGAATGTACCTCGCCGATATGCTTTAGCTTTGTCAGCTTTTCACGAACGAAAATCTCATAATGACGTATATCCCGAGTGACAATTTTTAGCATGTAATCCCACGTACCCGCCATGGTGTAACACTCGAGCACCTCTGGCAAGACACTCACCTCCTCTTCGAATTCTTCTAGGCTGTTTCTACCCTGAACACTCAAGTTGACGGTCGCGAATACCACAACATCCATACCAAGCTTCTCTCGCGCTAGCAGGGAGACACGCCGGGTAATAAGACCCTTGTCCTGCAATCGACTAATTCTTCGCCAGCAGGGTGATTGGGATATATTGATTCGATCGGCAATTTCTTGTGTTGTTAGGCTCGCATCCTGCTGAACAAGCGCCAGGATCTGCAAGTCGATTTTGGATAGCTCTGTCGACGACTTTGACACCACAAACCTCTCAATTGAGTATATGTGCATATTATATTCATAATATTCAATTTCGATAGATTAATTATGCAATATTTAGCTAATACTTAAATTACAAAGCATAAATTTTCTTGCCCCCAAACCCTACAATAACGGCTTCACATTTGGGAGTGGACCGTTGAAAACACCCGTTAACGAGACCGTCATAAACAAAAGAAGACGCAAGATTTCGCTCAACGACAAGTACGCGTTGGATACAACCCGCGCCTACATGACAGGTATCGAAGCGTTGGTTCGCTTACCCATGTTACAGCATCAACGCGATTTGGAACGTGGCATCAATACCGCCGGCTTCATATCTGGCTACCGAGGCTCACCCCTTGGCGGGGTCGATCAGGCAATGTGGAAAGCCGCCGACTACCTAAAACAGCACAATATTAAATTTTTACCGGGCGTAAACGAAGACCTTGCTGCGACCGCAGTCTGGGGTAGCCAGCAGGTTAATCTGTTTCCCGGTGCTAAGTACGATGGCGTGTTCGGCATGTGGTACGGCAAAGGCCCCGGTGTTGATCGCAGCATGGACGTGATCAAACACGCCAATGCCTTTGGAACGTCCAAGTACGGCGGTGTCCTGGCTGTCGCTGGCGATGACCATGCAGCCAAATCCTCCACACTACCGCACCAGTCGGAACATATGTTTATTGGCGCTTCGATCCCCGTTTTGAATCCTGCAAATGTGCAAGAAGTGCTGGACCTCGGTATTTTTGGCTGGGAGATGTCTCGCTACACCGGCGCTTGGGTTGCTCTGAAGGCAATTACCGAGAATATGGACTCAGCCATTTCAGCGGAAATCGACCCCGCGAGAGTCAACATTACCATTCCGGAGGACTTTCAATTACCCGCTGATGGTGTTCACGGCCGCTGGCCTGATACAGCGCTTGAGCAAGAACGACGCCTTAATAAATTCAAGATCTACGCTGCAAGAGAATTCGCCAGAGTGAACAAACTCAACCGCATCGTCATTGATAGCAGCCATCCACGTTTAGGTATTATTACGACAGGCAAAGCCTATTTAGATGTGATGCAAGCATTGGAGGATTTGGGTATTGATGAACGTAAAGCTGGCGCCATAGGACTGCGAGTCTTTAAAGTCGGTATGAGCTGGCCCTTGGAGCCTGTTTCGACCCACGAGTTTGCCAACGGCTTGCAAGAGATTCTTGTGGTCGAAGAAAAACGTTCAATTATAGAAGATCAATTAACCGGCCAACTCTACAACTGGCCGGTGGATAGACGCCCTAAAGTCATCGGCGAGTTCGATGAAGAAGGTCGCGATCTTCTACCGAATATATCTGAGTTGACGCCCGCCATGGTCGCGCGCGCCATCGCCGGCAGAATAAAACGTTTCCATCTTGACCAGACGGATATCGACACCATTGAGAAGAAGCTCGCCTTTTATCGTCACAAAGAAATGGTACTCGACTCACCGCGCGTCAAGCTCGACCGCACACCCCACTATTGCTCCGGTTGTCCACACAGCACGTCTACGCGAGTACCAAAGGGGAGTCGAACACTGGGCGGCATTGGCTGCCATTACATGGGCACATGGGAACAAGGTGATCGTCGTGCCGAAACCTTCACTCAGATGGGTGGCGAAGGCGTCACATGGGTAGGCCAGTCGGCTTTCACCGAGACAAAACACGTTTTTCAGAATCTCGGCGACGGCACCTATTTCCATTCTGGATTGCTAGCAATACGTCAAGCGGTCGCATCTGACGCCAACATCACCTACAAAATTCTATACAACGATGCGGTTGCGATGACAGGCGGCCAACCTGTCGATGGCAGCCTGTCTGTCGAGCAAATGATTATGCAGCTACGTGGCGAGGGCATTACCAGAATCGCCCTGATTTCCGACGACCCCGGCCGCCACAAAGACATTCGTCAATTCCAAGGCTACTCGCTCGATCACCGTGACGACCTGATTAGCGTCGAAAAAGAGCTGCGAGAAATTCCCGGCACAACGATACTGATATTCGAGCAAACCTGCGCTGCGGAAAAACGCAGACGACGCAAGAAAGGGGAACTGGAAGATCCAAATGTGAGGGTTTTTATTAATAAGGCTGTTTGTGAAGGCTGCGGAGATTGCAGCATTCAATCCAACTGCCTCTCTGTTATACCCATTGAGACAGAACTCGGCAGAAAACGACTTATCGACCAGAGTGCCTGCAACAAAGACTATTCCTGTCTCAAAGGTTTCTGTCCTAGTTTTATCACAGTTACTGGCGGTAATTTGAAAAAGCCCTCGCCTAACCTTAGTCAGGACAAACGCCCCGCTCTACCCGAACCGCGCTTGCCCGAAATCAGCCACCAGCCCTGGAATGTAGTGGTAACAGGCATTGGTGGCACCGGCGTGCTGACCGTTACAGCGTTGGTCGCAATGGCCGCTCACATCGAAGGCAAAGGCTGCTCGACTATGAATCAGACCGGTCTCGCACAGAAATTTGGCTCTGTGGTGAGTCACGTTCGAGTGGGCCTCAATCAACAGGCAATAAACGCTGTAAGAATTCCTGCTGGTGATGCTGATCTTTTGCTTGGCTGCGATCTTGTCGTTGCGGCCGGCGATGAGGCCATGGCAAAAGTGAACGTAGAGCGATCCCACGCAATCATTAACGCAGCGGAGTCGGTAACCGCTGAGTTTATTAATAAACCTGACACGGTTTTCCCTAGCAGCGCGATGAAACAAACTATCAATGAGGAAGTCGGCAAACACAAAGTCAGCTTCATTGATGCGTCGACAATTGCAACTAACTTACTCGGCGACTCGATCGCCAGTAATTTGTTCCTACTTGGCTACGCTTATCAATCAAGCCTGATACCCGTTTCCGCCGCGGCGATCGAGGAGGCTATCGTTTTGAATGGCGTCGCTATTGAATTTAACCGCGCCGCTTTCAACTGGGGCCGCAGCGCCAAGCTGAATCTGAAGGAAGTCAACGAGATTGCCAGGGTTGTCCCTTCAGAAAAACCGCTGCAGAACGTTGCGGATATCATTGAAGACAGAGCAAACCGCCTAACGCTTTACCAGAACTCATCCTACGCAAAACGCTATCGAGCTGTTTGCCATCAAGTCGCTCAGAAAGATCTGGCCGTGGGTGCAACTGACTTGCTAACGATGGCAGTCGCCAAATACCTGTTCAAAGTCATGGCCTACAAAGACGAGTATGAAGTCGCAAGATTGCACACAGACAAGCGTTTCCAAATGGAAATAGATCAAGTATTCGAAGGTGACTATAAAATTAATTATCACCTTGCGCCGCCTATGCTTACGAAAGTTGACGGTAATGGTCAACCTGTCAAAAGGAGGATGCCTTCAAGCATGAAATATGCGTTGCAGCTACTTGCACCCTTTAAATTTCTGCGAGGCTCTTCATTCGACTTATTCGGACTGAGCGGCGATAGAAAGCTCGACCGAAAAATATTGGCGGACTTTGAGTCCGATATTGAAACTGTCATTAAAAATGTGTCTCACCATAATTTTAAGACAGCAATTGAACTCCTCAATTTACCGGAGCAGATTCGTGGCTACGGTCATGTTAGGCGACAACATGTCGATGATTTATACCAAAGGCGTCAAAGGCTTCTACAACAAATCAAGGGTAAAACCTTTAACGTCGTCAACGCAGCATAGAGACCCGCAGTCTCTAACCACTAAGCAAACAAAAAACGCTGGAGCAAACTCAACGTGAAACACCAAGACTTTGAAAAGAAAACGAATGCCTTTGTGCTGCAACATCCCTTGGCCTTTTCCGTTTCTATCGCCTTTGAACAAACCTACGGCGGTATCGACGGCGACTCCGCCTCAGCGGCGGAGTTCTGCTGCTTATTGAGCGCGCTGACGGGTATTGCAATCAAACAATCGATGGCCATTACAGGCGCAGTCGATCAACACGGCAATATTCTCCCTATTGGTGGTGCAACCGAAAAAATTGGAGGCTTCTATGATGCTTGTTTATCTCTGGGTGTAAATGCAGACCATGGTGTCGTCATCCCCGAGTCCAATGTCGGTGATTTAATGCTGCGAGAAGATGTCGTAGAGGCCGTTGACGTAGGCAGCTTCTCTCTCTACAGCGTTACCTCGATTATGGACGTCCTGCCTCTCATGATGGAACGAGAAACAGGTGTTAGCATGCAAGCAGAAGAAATAGTTAGCATCGCGAGAGACAAGGCATTAGAGTTTTGGCTGTCGACAAAGCCTTAACGCGTCGTTTCGACAGCAATACTCTAATCTCAGGTCAGCATTAACATCTAGCTGTATGCTTCACAGGTTTTAATAAGAAAAAGGAATCGTTCATGAGTGAATTTAAAGACAAGGTTGTAATTATTACCGGCGCCGGCGGTGGGCTTGGGAAATCTCACGCATTAGAGTTCGCCAGTCGCGGCGCAAAAATTGTCGTCAATGACCTTGGCGGCAGTGGCGATGGAATAGGTTCGGGAGATGCGGCCGATATGGTTGTTGATGAAATAAGAGCAGCCGGTGGCGAAGCCATCGCCAACAAAGCATCCGTTTCCAGTAAAGAAGGCGCTCAATCGATCGTTGATGATGCAATTTCTGCCTACGGTACCGTAGACATTTTGGTCAACAACGCCGGTATTCTTAGAGACAAGAGCTTCAAAAAAATGACGCTACAGGATTGGGATATCGTCATGGACGTTCATTTGAACGGTTCAGCATATGTTACAGCCGCAGCATGGCCCATTATGTATGACAAGAATTATGGTCGTATTGTGATGACCAGCTCTACCTCCGGCATTTACGGCAATTTTGGTCAAGCCAATTATGGCGCCGCGAAAATGGGCATGCTCGGTCTAGCCAATGTTTTGGCAATCGAAGGGCGAAGCAAAAATGTTACCTGTAATGTCCTAGCACCCGCCGCCTCCACCCGGTTGATTAACACCATCCCGGGCAGAGACGAAGACCTCGACAACCCGGACCCTATGCGACATCCAAAGCTGGTTACACCGGCGGTACTGTTAATGTGTGCTGAGGACGCGCCAACCAACAAGGTCATTCAGGCAGGCAATGGCAGGTTCTCGACCTGTGCAATATTCAATAATGCAGAATTAGAGTTTGGCGCTGACGTAACCTACGAAGATCTTGTCGCCAAGAAAGATCAATTACTCGATATGAGTGAAGCAAAGGAAGGCTGGACCGCTATTCGAAAACGAATGGAGAATAAAGGTTAGATACAATCCTTGAAACGTCTAACACCGCCATTGCAATCACAACGCATACAAGCTGAGATTTCTAGGCGGTGATAGGTTCAAGCCTCGCGCGCAATTCATTTTTAGCAACTTTCTCCAGCGTCGAACGCGGCAGTTCTTCAACGAGATGAATATGTTTCACAACCTTGAAACTTGCCAAATTTTCTTCGCAGTGAGCTAATATTGTCGCCTTAAGTTCGTCAGCATCCATACCGACGCCTTTACCATTAGGGATCACAAAAACTACAGGCACCTCGTCTAACATAAAGTGCTTTTGAGCCACCACAGCACACTCATCAACTAATCCTGTTTGCATAATCACCGATTCAATTTCAGAGGCCGCAACATTTTCTGCACCGACCTTTAGCATGTCCTTCTCTCGATCGCTAAAAAACAGCCAACCCGACTCGTCTGAGCGTACTAGGTCCCCCGTATCAAACCAACCATTGTCGTCAAATGCTGATTCGTTCGCCGTCTCATTTTTATAATATTCTTTGAACAATGACACGCCGCGAACACCGCGAATAAACAGCAAGCCTTTTTCACCGATTGCGCTTAAATCACCCTGCGCATCTCGAATCTGGATTTCGTATTCTGGCGCGACTCGACCAATGCTGCCATGGGGTCCTGGATGATCATGATCGGTAACGATACCTTGCGTGAGTGTTTCCGTCATACCCCACCAACCAATCGTATCGACCCCAAAATGTTGACCGATAGCGGGCAAGCTCGCAGGGCCACCCCAAAATCGCTGATTGTGCTTTGGCACCGGCTGCGACATTAACGCCTTAAAGGCAAAGGGAATCATCGACACCCAAGTCACCTGATGTTTCTTCGATATGTTCCAAAACCGCGAGGCAGAGAACTTTGGCTGCAATACGATAGTGCCACCTGACCAATGGGTCGCCAGCATGGAGTAACCCTGCGCATTCGTGTGGAACAGCGGCATATAAACGAGTGTTACATCATCACGTTGCAATCGCATATGCACCGCGGAAATTTTACCGGCCCATAAGCCATTCGCGTGCGTCCAAAGTACGGCTTTGGGTCTCGAGGTTGTACCGGAAGTGAACTGCACGCTCAGATTTCGCATCGGATCAGGCTTCAATGCAGGCACCACGCTTACAGAATCAAACAATGCAGCAAAAGATACAGCCCCTATTTCAGACAACAGAGAAGCTGCTTCGGCGGGAACACCCGCATCGTTATCGGTTACTGCAATAAAATTGAGTTTTTGACAGGACTGAGAAATGAGCTTGGCAAAACTCGGTTGGGTGATCGCACATACTGCATCGGTATGGTTCGAGAAATATTCAAGGTCTCTCGCAACGGAGTGGGTATTAGTAGACACCGCCACTGCGCCAAGCATTGCACAGGCATACCAAGCAATAACAAACTCAGGGCAATTGTCCAGATGAATTAAAACGAAATCCCCTTCCGTTACACCACGATCAACCAAACCGGCCGCAACGGACTTTGCATCCGACTGCAGCTGAGAATAGCTCCAACTTTTCGACTCACCTTCGAAGGGCTCCCAAACCAAAGCCAATTTATCAGGTTGGCGGGTCGCCCATTCAGCCAGCATCCACGGGATATCTAGGCCAATCGTTGCTTGCTTTATAGAAGTCTCAATTTCGGACTTTAAACTCATATCGCTTTCTCATCAGAAATTCACAATCTATACGAACATAATCGAATGACAACGAGAACACAATTTCACATTCGGCATTTGAGTAAACAGCCCTTACTGTTCTGGCTCAGCGTCTAAAGAAAACGATTAATCGGGCAATGCAAAACTGACAACATAATCACAAAGTGTTGTACCAGAGGTACTGTGACCCCTAGCTCCGTCAGCACCATAATGCTGCCAACTCTTCGCAAACAAAGGCGTTGTGATTGAAGACAACACAAAAAAACAGATCAGTGACAGGCGCCAGTTTAAATTTGCCAATTCCCTCTCCTTAACGATGAATGAGTGACGATAGGTACTCGTTAGCCGTGAGACTCAGCTTTACCTTAAACCCACTATTGTCATTTGACGACTGAAATACCCATTTGGTTTGCAGACCATGTAATTAGTGGTTTGCTCAGACGAAAAATTAGCGTATCAATGTCGTTAGTCAAAATCTCAGGCAAAATTAATCTCAGGCAGTAGGGCACACTTATGAGCAAGCTCATTCTTTCATTGGACGGCGGCGGTATCCGCGGCGCAGCGACCACACAATTCCTATCGCATGTCGAAACCGAACTGAAGCAGCAGAACCAGTCGATCCGGGACTATGTCGATTTCTATGCAGGCACAAGTACGGGCAGTATTATCGCACTGGCACTCGCCACAACAGACCTCACCATGAGTGAGATTAACGACCTATACAACTTTGAAAACGCACAGGAAATTTTCGAACCAAACAAAGGGCTGTTTGAGATTGATGGTATAAACGCGCCAAAATACGAGGTTAACGGTAAAACCAACCTGCTCAGAAAAAGTATGGGCAACGCGACGCTGGACAATGTTGGTCAAGACAAACATGTTCTTGCTCTTAGCTACGCCATCGAGAAACGCGCTCCGATGGCGATCAAATCAACCATCGAAGCGCATCGCAGCTTACTCGCCAGCGATGTCGCTGATGCATCTAGCGCTGCACCCACCTATTTCCCAACCCATGAAATGGATATACCCGCCCAATCCGAGGATGACTTTTTCCTTGTAGACGGCGGCGTCATTGCTAACAACCCGACTATGTGTGCTGTAAGTGAGGTTAGGAATATTTGGCCGCATATCGAAATGGACCAAATTCGCGTGCTTTCAATCGGCACCGGCTTCATGACGCGAAAGATAAACGGCCCTGACTCAAAAAAGTGGGGTGCCGCTCAGTGGATGACCCACGGCCATATACTCGATGTACTGTCGGATGAACGCGTCGTTGCCTATCAGGCCATGGCAATTTTGAACCGTGGCGCATACATTCGCGTCAACGCTGAACTGCAGACACAACCTGGCTTCCAGACACCGCCAGATGACGCAATGGATGACGTCAGCAGGAAAAACATCACGCGGTTAAAAAGTCTTGGCGATTTTTGATTCGAACAATACGGCGAACAGGCCATCGCGTTAATCAAGGGCACCTATGCTGGCCCTTCGATGGATCGAATAGATCCGATCACGGGTAAGCCAAGGGCGCGCCCTTAGCGCGTAAATCTGTATTATCGAGCCAATCCGTTCATTGAGCGCGCTACCACAGGGCGCAGAATTGTCGAGATCGAACAATTCCATCACGTTTTTTTGAGTCCCATAAATACAATTTATGCAATGTAATCTGAGATTAACTAAGCCTCAATTGGCTGCCAGCATCATGTTAAACTCCTAAAACTTAATTAAGTTTAACTATCGAAGAAGATACGGTCGATCAAATACAGTTGATGCAGCACGCCAGCCAGACAATCACAAAGAATATAAAAACTGCGATCATCGGTATTGTTCAGTTATATTTCTTTGCCAGTTTAATTTTGCCCGCGCTTATTCCTTCCGGCTTGATGCTCTCAAGAGACAACGAAGGTAATTTCGTTGAACTCACAGTCTGTTCTGCAACTAACCACCGCAAAGTTTTGATGAACCTTGATACCGGCGCAGTTGTTGATATTGATGCTACTTCTGACGCCGCCATGATGATGGCTGAAACATTACCCGCACAATCTGGACCACCAGATATCGATGAACTACCAAGTTATCAAAATGAACTTTGCCCATTTTCGCAAGCAACAGCAGATCAAGTAATCACACCCGAACTTCAATTTCTAGCAACTCACCTGCCTGCTGATCGAGCCCTTTTACAGATCATCACGCTTCGATTTGATGAGACAAAACACCCATCCCTGCCCGCCCGTGGTCCTCCTAGCCTTAGCTAAAACGCCAATTTTAGAACGTTGCTTACCTAATTCAGTTAATTTCTGCATAGGCGTGGTAACAGCTAATTATTAGATCGCAAATGAAGGTTCTCGAACCAGATATTTACGATCCCACGGATAACAAATTATGAAAACCAATTTCCCGCTGCGGGTAAGCCCTGCACGCAAAGCACTATTGTGCACAAGTCTAATCGGGCTACAATTTTTCCCCTATGACATAGCAATGGCCAAGCAGTCCAATACTGTATTTGAAGACGTTATTGTCGTTACAGGGGTACGTGAAGATTCAACCAGCAAGCAAATCCACCCCGAAAATGAAGCGCTCATAGCACCTGACGCCGCCAGTCTCGTCGCGCGCATTGCCGGTGCAGGCCTTATCAATAACGGTAGCCTGTCAGGTCAGGTTCAGTATCGTGGCGCGTTTGGCAGCCGTGTCAGTACCAAAATAAACAATCAAAGCTTTCATTCCGGCGGTCCGAACCTGATGGATCCGCCGATGCACTATGCGCCGCCTACGCTCATCGATTCGATCACAGTCCACCGTGGTGCGAGCGCGGTTGAGTTTGGCCCGTCTTTGATCGGCGGGGTTAACACCAACCTGAAGGATCTAGACTTTACGACAGGCTCGACTCTCAAACCCCAGTATGATCTAACTGCGATAGGCAGAAGTGCTGATGACAGTTATGCAGTGGGTGGCATTGTTGGCATCACTAATGATCGATTTAAAATCTTCGCCTTGTTTTCCCAAGAGGAAGGCTCTGATCAGCGGTTTGCTAACAGTGATATTGACAATACGTTTCACGAGCGCGCTGTATTGGGTCTGACCGCTGGATATCAAACAGACCTGAGCGAGCTATCGGTTTCGGTTCGTCGACACGAAACAGACCCAACCGGCAATCCGCCATTCACGATGGATATCCAACTCGTTGAGTCCGATTTCTTTACAACAAACTACCGACGCGAGCTCGGCGAGGCAACTTTGAAACTCGCACTAGGATACAGTGACATCTACCATGAGATGAGCAATAACCGATACCGCCCTGCACCCCCAAGTACGATGCGATACAGGGAAACTCATGCCGCTGCAGAAACACACAGCGCAGGCCTCGCACTTGAATTCCCGTTGAATAGTGCAAACCTTGAAGTTGGGGTCGATTTTAATGATGCTGATATGAACGTGGTCATAACCAATCCGCTTAACTCAGCCTTTTTTGTTAACAATCTACCCGACATCAACATTAAGCGCGTCGGTATTTATGCAGATCTCGCAAGTGATATCTTAAGCTGGAATTACTCCCTTGGTGCCCGAATCGATAGTCACGAATCAAGTGCAGGTAACGCATCTACAGGCCCCGCTGTACCCTTAGGGGCGCAGTTGCTCGCAGTTGCATTCAATCAATCTGACAGGGATTGGGATGACGAGACCTACGATGTCGTCGCACGCATGTGGAAGAAATACGACGCATTCACTTACCGCGTCAGCCTTGCCAGTAAAAACAGAGCGCCAGACTACCTAGAACGTTACGCTTGGCTTCCAACTGCAGCAAGTGCAGGTCTCGCAGACGGCAACAACTATGTCGGTGATTTAGGCGTAAAACCTGAAACAGCAAACAGCCTAGAGGTTGGCTTCGATTATGAATCCGACCGAGGCTGGATCAAGCCAACGGTTTACTATCAACAGATCGATGACTACATCCAAGGCACGCCCGTGGATAGTACACCCAGCGTGATCAACTCATTGGTTGAAATGGTCTCCACAGGCAATGGTGATTCAACCCCGCTACGCTTTACCAATGTTGACGCAAAGATATACGGCATAGATGCTGACTATGGCTACTACCTTACAAGTCACTGGCGCCTTAAAGGTGTCGTCTCTGTCGTTCGAGGCGAGCGTCGCGATATCAACGATGATCTCTATCGCATTACCCCTGTCAAGTTTTCTATGTCTTTAGTCTTCGAGCAATCGAATTGGTCGGCTTCTGCTGAAACGATATTCATTGCTGATCAAGATCGTGTTTCTGACACCAATAGTGAAATTGGCACGGACGGCTACGAGCTCTTTAATCTTTTTGCTAAGTGGCGCTTTAACCCGAAGATGACCCTAAGCGCTGGCATAGAGAATGTGTTCGACAAAGAATACGGAAACCATTTAGGCGGCTACAATCGTATACGCAATTCAGACGTCGGTTTAGGTGCAAGACTACCTGGCGTGGGTCGAAACGTTCATGTCCGTTTCCATTACAACAATCGTTAATGGCGATGGATAGTTAACGAAAGAAGAACAACACCCCTTATATTTATCTTGAGAGATGTTGTTCATCGACAATCGAACTTGGAGTACGTCAAAGCAGGCGCAACAAATACCTAGGCTCTGCAGAATCCATAGCCGCAACCCGCAGGATAGTTTGATTATCGCCGCGATACCTCGCCGATTCTGTCAGCCGCATCTCATCCTTCACTATAAATAGTGACTTAGGCTTCAGGCGAGTGCGAAATCGCACGTTCTCAATGTGATGATTCGACATAGCCTTTCAATGTAATATGCCTTCATACGCTCGCATTTTTTATCTCGCTCACTAGGCAGGTGAAATGACACAGCACAACTTCATCATAATCGGTGCCGGCATAGCAGGTTTGTCGATAGCAGCGTCTCTCTCTGCAAAAGGCAGCTGCCTAACCCTCGAGATCGAATCACAGCCAGAATACCACTTAACAGGTCGCCAATAAGAGAATAGCCATGATTCAAGACAATACCTTTCGCACCAAACTCGATGCGGGCGCTGCCACAGTTGGTACGCATTTTATGTTCACAGACCCTGACATCCCGGAGATCATTGGTGATCTGGGCTTTTTCGATTATGGTGAGTTTACGGCGGAGTATTCTGCCTTTGATATGCCGATGCTTTATAACATGGCCCGTTCAGCCCAATGTGGCAATCTGCCCCTAATGATCAAACCTGACCAGGACAATCAAGCGTTTTGGTCCCAAGCCGCACTGGGCGCAGGTTTTAGAGCTGTGCTATTCACCGATATTCGAACCGCAGACGATATTGATGAATGCCATTCTTCGATTCGTCCTGACACCCCCGAGGACGGCGGACGTATGGGTGTGAAGCTACGCCGACCGGCGCTGGCAAGTTACGACACAGAACAGTATTTGGAAGAACTTAAATCCGTCGTTTTTTGCATCATGTTAGAGAAGAACATCGCGCTGGATAACATAGATTCGATTCTGACGCGCGCCAAGGAAAAAGGCGTTGATTTGACCCAATGGGGACCTTCTGATTTCGGCTTCTCACGAGGTCAACCGGGACTATCTAGTACGCCAGAGATCCGCCCCTTTGAAGAACTTGTGATCAAGAAGTCACTTGAGTACGGTATTGCGCCAAGGATTGAAATTGGTTCAGTTGAACAAGCCAAGCGCTACGTCGACTTAGGCGTACGACACTTTTGTATTGGTTGGGATAGGTTCGTCTACCGCACAGCGCTGGCCAATCTAGGAGAGGGGATCAGAAAAATTACAGATGATCTGTGATTTTTAAGAAAAAGAAGTTTCATTTACACAAAACCATCGAGCGATAGATGCTATCGCTCGACACTTATCAGACAACTAGTCTACGGATTTGTATAAATGCACATCGCGTTGAGGGAACGGGAATGAAATGCCTTGCTCGTCAAAGGTTAGCTTCACATTTTCAACAAGATCGAAGTAAACACCCCGTTAGTCAGCGGCATTAACCCACGAACGGGCAGTAATATCGACGCTGTTATCACCGAGCTTAGAGATCACAACCATTGGCGCAGGGTCTTTCAAAAAAGGCTCGTCGGCTCCGATAATTGACTCGAGTAAGCTTTTGGCTTTGAAATCGGCGAAGAGCTAACGACCACGCGAAGTGAAACTTCTCTGGAAACAAATATTGTAGGCAATTTAGCAATGAAATTGGCCGTCAATGTGAAACACAATTCTGACGTATTACCTGGCAAGGACAAGACCGACACTGAATCAACCGTGACCGTTGTTTACCGGTTCTAGTACTCGACGGGACTTAGTTTGAGCGCTTGCTTTAACCTTTACCCAATGACCTGCAATCGCTTTACAAGTTACTGTCTCTAGCTAAATCGTTAAAATGGCAAAGCGCCGTAAATAGAGAGGTGTAAAGACGCCTTTGTATCACCCTAAAGACGCTTGCTTGTGGTTTGTCGATATCTAACGCCAAGATGGTTGCAGGGCTACCCGAGTATCAAATCCAACGTTGAGGCGGACTTGCATACTAAAATAGATGAACCTCAGCGATTATTGTGTTCCCATAGCTGCTTCTGAAATCCACGCCATTATTGTGGCTTTATCTAGAGCAAGCTATTGAATAGTCACTCAGAGAAACTCGAAAAAGACCCTCCCTACGGATGGCTCATGGTTTTTGTCGTCTTTTCACTTAGCGCCTTGTCATTCGGCGTGGTCGGCTCTATTTCGGTGTTCTTAAAGCCCTTATCGGCTGAATTTGGTTGGGGACGCGGCGACACCAGCCTTGGTTACACAGCCGCGGCCTTTTCATCTGCACTCTTTGGGGTGCTCTGGGGTTTTGTTGCTGATAAATTCGGTACCCGGTGGTTTGGTGTTGTGGCTGCATTCACAATGGCCATCACCCTATATCTGATGAGCACGCAATCGAGCTTGTTCGAGTTTTACCTTTACTACTTTTTGTTCGGCGCGCTGGGCAATGCCCTGGCAAGTACACCTCTGTTTGCCAATGTTGGATTCTGGTTTCGCCACAATCCCGGCTTGGCGATTGGCGTCACCGCCTCTGGTGGTGCAGTCGGCCAAGGCATTGTGCCCTATTGCGTTGGCTTATCCCTGGATGCCTATGGATGGCAATCCACCTATATCATCATGGCTGTCGTCTATCTCGCTATCGCGCTGCCTTTAGGTCTACTCGTTCGTGAATCACCTTGGCGCCAAAAAGCGCGACTCGAAGGAACCGTCGAAGAACGAACCTTCCCTCTATCCGAAATAGAGGTCGTTGTTTGGATAAGTGTCGCGGTGATTTTTTGTTGCAACTGCATGTCCGTACCCATTGTGCATCTCGTCCCCCTGCTTACAGATGATGGATTCACACTGTCGAGCGCCACCAGCGTGTTGATGGTGCTCATGTTCTCTGGCGCTGTAGGCCGTATAACGGGTGGCAAACTAGGCGATGTGATCGGCGCGTTGCCAACCTACATGTTGATGTCTCTGGGACAGACCTTCTTTGTATTCTGGTTCCCGCATGTTGAGGGGATAACCAGTCTTTATATCTTGGCAATCCTCTTTGGCTTTACTTACTCAGGCGTGATGTCGAGCATTTTGGTTTGTACGCGCATGATGGTGGGCGCGAATTTCGCCGCCCGCGCAATGAGCATCACATCTTTCTTCGGTTGGACCGGCATGGGACTCGGCGGCTTCTTTGGCGGCAAGTTATTTGATCTATACGGAAATTATGACCTGTCATTCGCTTTCGCATCTGGCATGGGTGTAATTAACCTGGTGATATTAACCTGCTTTTATTTTCGGATTCGTGCCAAGCGCCAATCCGTCAGCCCCGTTCCCGCCTAACAAACTCGACATGCACAAATACAATCGGACGTTAGCTCCGCGGCTTAAGCTTGTAACGAATATTCAAGTGTTTTAGTCCGTGCACAAAGCTTGCCCGTAATCTTTCGGGGTCGCCGTCTAACTCAATCGATTCAATTCTAGGAATCAATTGCTGAAAGAAAATGCGCATCTCCAGTCTGGCTAGCAGCAAACCCAAACATTGATGCGGGCCAGTACCAAAAGCCAAATGATGATTGGGCTTACGTGACACGTCGAAACTAAAAGGATTATCAAATTTCTCTTCGTCGAAATTTGCGGAGGCATACATCAACCCGAGACAATCGCTTTTCTTAATCTGCTTGCCGCGAATCTCACAATCTACCTGCGCCGTTCGTGAAAATTGAGCGACGGGGGTCGACCAACGAATCATTTCCTCAACAGCTAACTTAATCGCATCATCGCATAGGTTTTCTGTCGCTTTTTTAGTTGCTCAGGGTTTGTGACCAGCGCACGTGCCGCCGGTTACCGCATTAGTGGTTGCTTCCTGACCCGCTGTCGCGACTATTTTGTAATAAGAGATCAATTCAAAGTGTCATTCCAAAAAAAACCAATTAATAGCGGCTTTGCGCTGGCGGATCGTTTCATCGGCGTGCCCGGTAATAGTTCAACAATCCAGACCTACGAATCAATGGTAGCATCAAAATTCTGAGCTTTTCGAGTAAGGGATATTGTGAAAAAAGTAGGGAGCCAGAGAAAGCTGAGTTAGATTGTTAATGTGATTCAGCTTACTCTAATAGGATAGTTTCTTTATTGGGCAGCCAGCTTAAAAGGTTCGCCTTGCTAGATTTTTACAACGAAAATAAAGGGATATAAAAAAGTAGCCAAAGGCAAATGAAGTATGTGTTAGAAGGCTATCTTGAGAAATGCCTCTCGTTAATCACCTTTAATGATTGCGGCGTTGATGTTTACCATTCTTTGTTAGAATACATTATGGACGCCGAGGCTGAGTAAGAAGATACAGCCTTAGTATATTGTAGCCAATATAATAAGGAGGAATTCAGCTGGAATAAACTATCCGGGATGTTCAAAAAATAGGCCAGAGTGATAGGCGGCCAAGAAGTCGATTTTATGAAACTGGCAGTCGAAGTGCCGTTTCATTATAATGCTTATCACATGGCTTAATCATGTGGTTTAAATAAGTTGGGTTGAAATCACGTATTGGTCAGTGGCCTAACCAATGTAAATTGAAATTATTGTTTTTTTGGAAAGTTTTGATGTATTCTGCATCGAAGCTTTAGATTACTACCTACTTCGTCAAAAAAAATATTTGAACTGCTTCACTGAACCTAATATATTAATGAACCATCGCGAATTTGCGACATAATTAAATCCCGTTTTCAAAATGGAGCATTCCACTATGGCAGCAACCCCATCGCTAGAAGATTTTGCAAAATCAAAATCAAAACTAAAATCTGCTGCTAACAAGTTAGATTTAAAATCCCTAGAAAAACTAGTCGCCTCTTTATCCGATATATTAAAATCAGTTAAATCTGGCACTGCAGCAAAGGCTGAAAAAAAGCGCCTGTCAAAAATAAAGAAGATTAGTCAGTTAATGGCCGCCAGCGGTTTAAGTGTTGATGATTTCAAAGCACCTGGTGTCGCGGGTGTAAAATCAGGTAAAAAAATAGCTGCAAAAAAAACCGGAGCAAAGCGCCCCAAAGTGTTGCCTAAATATCGGTTAGTGATTGATGGAGCCGAGCACCTATGGTCTGGTCGGGGCCGAACGCCATTAGTGTTTTCCGCACATTTTGCGGCAGGCAATAGTCGTGAGAGTGTCGAAATTCAGTCTGGGTCTTGATTCAATAAATTTGACTAGGTTGGGCCGCCTAAAACCTGCCCAATCGCCCCAAATACGTTTTCCGTAAGCCATCGCCCACCAAAATCTCTTACAGGGGCCCTCAGGCCTATAATCACCAACATCCAAAAAGCTACCACCCCTAACCGACATTTCAAGCGCCTGCTCTGGTCGTCGCAGACGATTGGCTACAGTGGTTGGGCGGAGCAATTCCGGTTACGCGACCTATATGTTGGTTAGTCATGCGATCGCTTGAGTCTGGCGCTTACTAATGAAGTTGTTGGCCTGATACTAGCCGCGGGCCTGCATTAAATCTATTAAGCGATCTGGGATAAGCCAATGCTGATTCAAGTCGCACTTGTGCTGCTCGCTTCCTATATCGTCGCAGCTGCCTGGCACCTGGGGGAAATAAGTAAGATATCACGCTGTTGCTTTCGGTCTGAGCGATATCAGTGTCGATGCCGTGTAGCGCGCAGGGGGGCAGGGTTGTATCATTGCCACTTTCTTGTTGATGTGTAACTCACTGTGAGTCACGTATTTTTTGTCGCCAGTCTATGTTTCATGATGGGTTATGGTTCCAGGGTCCGTGCTGATGAATCCACCTATCTTGGAAATTATATTATAGCTGTTAGTTATGGTGATGATGAAAGTCTGGTTGATATGCTACCGATTCGATTTGGCGAGGGTCCAGCGACCTGGTCCCTGAGAGTCGGCCTGGCAATGGGCGTATACCCTCATTACCCCGATTCCCGACAATTTGAAACGGCGATTGCGCCTTTCAAGTATGTGGCATATCACGGTGACCGGATTGAACTCGACCAAGATGGCCTGGCTGCCAAATTATTTCAGTCGAATCGATTTGAGCTAGATCTCAGTATCAACGACGACTTGCCTGTCAGTTCTAAGAACAATGACCTGATGACTTGGATAGTTGATCTGGCGCTAAGGATCGAGCTCGAGCCAGAACGCGAGATCACCTTGGCAACCTGGGGCAACTCGATTCTGCGGTTTGATATACCCGCAAGGGCGAATTTTGAAGTGACCACCCGCCATGTCCTAAGTCAGGCCCTTTATGGGCCAGTCAGACCTACCAAACTAAATTTTACACCGCCGAGGCCAAAGATATGACGGCCGCCCGGGTCCTGTATCAAGCGAAATCCGGACTGTTAGCCTGGCGACCGTTGGTCACCGTTGAACGCGGGATAGTGCTAGGCCATCTGCGCCAGATCGATATGTCACTCTCTACCAATCGCGATACCCGTTACTGTGCCAGGATAGTTACCTCGCTGGGGGTGTCGCTGTGATAATGGGGCGAATCAAATACTGATGATTATTATTGATGTATTCAGAGAAGTGTTCAGCGGTGTGTTTCGTAATGTGTCAGCCCTGTCAGTGTTAATCTTCTCGTTAAGTGGGCTGCCCGCATTCGCTGAGCATGACGTTCGCGGTGAGCTGAATGAAATTGTTGTTGTATTTAATGGTCATGCCCGGTTGTTCGATATCGCCGCTGCGGAGTCGGTTTTAGCTTTTAACGCCTTTATAGACCAGGTCCTCTCAGCGCACTGGGATGCGGAGCATATGGCGATGCACTTGTTGAGTAATGAGGTTTATCAGAATCTCAACTCGGATCAACAGCACCAGATTCGACAGAGTGTGGAGACCACCTTTTATCGTTATGCCTACGAGGTTCTGGATGCTAATAAAAAGGTGCCGCTGGCTCTGATTGATGATC